>OGEQ01003162.1_pt1 | contig 9864 bp, 4 predicted proteins | sample 1570731 | NCBI WGS metagenome assembly OGEQ01 (sample SAMEA2582132, study PRJEB24529) | metagenome | biome: Human gut stool | place: China | collected 2011 | reverse complement strand
CTTACAAATCCTAAAGCACGTACCAATTGGCGAAGTGCCTTTCCTGTAAGACCTGGTTACGTTTTACGACGTCAAGCACTAGAGCAAGGGATTGATCAAATGCGTAATGTACCAGGTCAAGATATCAAGATGACCATAGAGCCTGGTACGAAACCGTTACATTCTATTGTTAAGCTTACCGTTGAGCAAAAAGGTTTTGTACATGGATCTTTGATGTTAGATAATTCTGGGAATAAATCAACAGGGACGTATCAAGGAGCTGTATTTTTATCTTTTAGTCAATTGGCAGGACTCAATGACGTATTAACTACTAGCTTTACAAAAGACATCAGTCATCATGATGATGGTCATGGATCAAAACAATATGCAGTTAGCTATTCAGTGCCTGATGGGAACCGTACGTATCGTCTTTCGACATATAAGTATAGCTATAATCAATTAGTATTCATGCCAAATGCGTTTCGCTCTTCTGGTACTACGCAAGGTACAGAATTTGCAGTAGAGCAAGTATTAAATAGAACAAGTCGTTCTAAGACTTCGGCTGTAGCTAAAGTCATTCATAATGAGCCACAAAATGATTCTCATAACCTTGAGCTTGGTGTACAAGAGCAACATACAACCGCTGTTGAAGTGGGTTTATCTCATCGTCAATATAGTGGGAATACTGTATCCGATGTTTATCTATTCTATCGACAAGGTATTAATGGATTAGGTGCTCAGGTACGGAGTTGGGAAGGCTTGTCAGATAATCCTACTACACTATATAAAATGGCAGGCGTAGAAGGTCAAGTTCAAACTGGTGTTCGTATGGGTCATAAGCAAGGTACGTATACGATGCGTTTTAGAAGCCAGTTTACAGATCAACGCTTATTTGGTACTGAACAATTTAGTATTGGTGGTCGTTATTCTGTACGAGGCTTTAGTGGAGAAGAAACCTTAAGAGGGGATTCTGGTTATTATGTACAAAATGAATGGGCATTACCATTTAGAAAACAACAAGTCACCCCTTATGTTGGCCGTGTATGGGGTCCATCTACAGAAACGCAAGTAGGTAATACCTTGGTTGGTGGCGTAGTCGGGGTTCGCGGAACAGTTGGTGATGCTGTAAATTACGATGTATCACTGGGAACCCCTATTAAGAAACCAGAAGGATTTGATACAGATACGCGTGTGTGGGCCTTTAGAGGCAGTTATCAGTTTTAAGTGTTGTAATCTAGTGCAGCTATACCGTTACATGGTGAATGGTATGTATTAGAAAAGGAGAGTAATATGAATATAAAAAAGCAGACGGCAATGGCTATCTTTGCTGCATTGTTAGCGACTAACTCTGCACCATGGATTCCTATGGCCCTTGCTAATCCTGTTGTACCTGATCAAGGTAAATTAGGACCAAAAATAGAAGAAGCTCGTAATGGCATGACTGTCGTTAATATTAATACACCTAATGATAAAGGGTTATCACATAACCAATATAATGCATTCAATGTAGATGAAAAGGGACTTATTTTAAACAATGCGAATCGCCCTGTGAATACAGAGCTCGCAGGATATATTATGGGAAATCCTAATTTAGTAGGCTCTACAGCCAATACTATTTTGAATGAAGTAACTGGCACAAGCTCTACATCCATGAATGGTGCTCTTGAAGTAGCTGGGGATAAGGCACATGTTATCGTTGCAAACCCTAATGGTATTTCTGTTAATAATGGCACATTTATTAATGCAAGTAGCGCTACACTCACAACGGGTAATCCAATGATTAATAATGGTAGTGTTACAGGCTATAATGTTCAGCAAGGCGTTATTACAGTAGGTGAAAAAGGTCTTAATACCTCTAAAACAGCACGTACAGATATGCTAGCTGAGGCTGTAAAACTCAATGGTAAAGTTTGGGCCCAAGATGTTCAAGCTGTAACGGGTAAGAATGATATTTCCGTAGATTCTTCTGGTAAAGTTACGAATGCTCACAAAACTGGTGAATCTAATCAAGTTGGCCTTGATGTGGCGGCTATTGGCGGGATGTATGCTAATAGTATGTACTTAGTGGGTACCAATGACGGGTTTGGTGTTAATAACCAAGGCGCATTATCTGCACAAAATAAATTGACCATAGATAGTACTGGCAAATTGCAAAATACAGGCACGATTGCTGCTACAGATGCCAATATTACAACTAAAAGTCTAGAGCAGATGAATAAGGGTAAACTTTATGTAGATACGGCAAAGATTACTACTGATTCTGTAATACAAACTGGTAATGCTACGACTAAAGACGCACCTATTATGATTGCTCAAAAAGATTTGTCTATAGCGACAAAATCTATTGTTAATACAGATGGTAGTGTGATTAAAGCTGAGGGACAACTACAACTTGGCAAGACGATGGATTCTACAGGAACTGTGTCTGGTAAGATAGATAGTATTGTAAATACAGCATCTACCATTGAATTTGGTCAAGGTGGTGCATTATATGCTAAATCTGTAGATAATAAAAATGGTGGCATTACCCTTAAGCGTGTAGCTGTAGAGGGAAAAGAGCATGTCAAAAACGAAGTAGCTCCATCTGGCAGCATTAAGCGTTATCAATTGTCTGAAGAACGAATTTATGGACATGATGATAAAATTCCAAAAGATAAAGTAGTAGTACACTCTTCTGAGAATCTCCAACTTTCTATAAATGGTAAACATCATGATAGTTGGACTAAGTATGAATATGATCGTACACGCGAGGAAGATGCAGTAGATACATCTAATCCTGGACGAATCATTTCTGGTGGCAATTTACATGTGGATGTAGATCATATGGTGAATGAAGCTAGTCAAATTAGTGCTGCTGGCGATATCACTGGTACTGTAGGTCATTATGAGCAAAGTAATCCTAAAGGGAATGAATATATTACTGAAGAAGGCACTGCCACAAGTTATAGCCGTCATCATAAAAAAGGGTGGGATACTACCAATATTCGTGAAGCGAAGTATAACAATACTAAGGTGAATCCTAAAGATGTACCTGTTGCCGTATATGGCGGTCATGTAGAAAATAGTAAAAGTGATGCCACAGTAGATGCATCTTTATTAAATAGTATGAGTCAGTTATCGACGAATCCTAATACTTCATATGTGATTGAAACAGATCCAAACTTCACAAATCGTCGCAACTTCTTATCTTCTGATTACGTATTATCTCGCCTTAAATTAGACCCTATGAATATACAAAAACGATTGGGTGATGGGTATTACGAGCAGCAACTCGTTATGCAAGAGATTATGCGTCAAACCGGTAAAAGTAGACTTCAATCTGGTCTTTCCGCAGAAGAACAATATCGCCGATTGATGGATGCAGGAATTAGTGTAACTAAATCTCAATCCATTGCATTAGGTCGAGGTTTAACCGAGGCTGAGCAAAAAAATCTTAAAGAAGATGTAGTGCTCCTAGTAAGTAAGTCTGTTGTATTACCAAATGGCAAAACTGAAACTGTGCTAGTACCTACTCTATATTTAGCACCAAACACAAAACGAGTAGAAGGTGGCGCTAATTTGCAAGCCCATGCATAATAGCGGTAGCATTGTAGCGGATAAGGATGTGACTCTTACTGGTAATTCCATTCACAATGATAATGGTCTTATTAAAGGTAACACGGCTACGGTTACAGCAAATGACGAAGTTCGTAATACACAAGGCACTATTATGGGTAATGATACAGTCTCTGTGTATGCTAAGAAAGACGTTATTAATGAAGGTGGCACCATTACACAAACTAATGCAGCTGGTTCCACAAAGGTTAGTGCGGGGCGCGATGTAATTAATAAAGGCGCACATTATGAGGCCGGTAATAGCAAGGTTGAGTGGAACAGTAGCAACAACCGTCGTGAAACGATTACTGGTGTAGATCAAGGCCGTATTGGTGGTGCTGGTCAAACAACAGTAGTAGCAGGCCGAGATGTATCTATGGAGGCAGGTATTGTCTCCTCTGATGTGAATACAACTGTTGCGGCAGGTCGCAATGTAACGATGAAAGCAATGAATGCTACCCATGAGCTTGAAGAACATCGTTTTGATAAAGGTAAATCTGGTGGTGGACACTCTCAAACGACTCAGTCTCATGATCTTGTTAACGCTCAATCATCTGTTGGTAGTAGCATCGAAGGTAAAAATGTTTCTGTTGTAGCCTCTGAAACAGTACAACTGGAAGGTAGTCAAGTATTAGCGGCAGATACAGTGAAAATATCTGGTAATACAGTTGCATTAAATACTGCAAAAGCTAATAGTACAGTTAATCATGTGTATCTAGATAAAAAGAAAAGCTTAGTCAAACGTGAAAGTACAAATGCCGTTGATGACGTATCAAGTACATCTGTAACCGGTTCTACGGTAAGTGGTAAAGATATAACTATTACAAGTGCTCAAGATGTAACAGGTCAATCTGCTCAAATTATGGGCGAGAATGACGTATCTGTTACTGCTGGTGGTAAGGTAGAATTGGGCGCTGACAAATCTACTACAGATGGCTCTAGTGTGTATCGTCATAAAAAATCTGGCTTACTAGGTGGTGCAGGTATAGGCTTCACTATTGGTAAAGAAAAACATAATATTGATGAAGCAAACCATGAAGAAGCTACTGTACGAAGCACAATTGCTAGTACGAAAGGGACTGTAAATATCAAGGCTAATGATACTGTTCATCTTACAAGTGCAGATATTGTTGCTAAAGAAGGTGCTGTGTTAGATGGCTCTGCTGTGACATTAGATGGCAATGTAGACCATAACCACATGTCCCATGATGAACGCTACAAAAAAACTGGTCTTACCGTATCCTTAGGTGGTGCAGTCGCTAATACGCTTACAAGTGCTACTCGTACTATAAAACAAGCTGGTGGTCGTGATGACAAACGTTTAGCTGCACTTGAACTTAACGAAGCACGTAAACAATTACAGGATGGATATGAAGCTGTTGATAAGGCGATTAATGGCGTTAAATTAAGAGGTCCAGAAGGTGAAGTACTAAAAGAAAATGGTCACTCTAAACGAGGCGCGAAAAATATTGATGATGCTATTAATTTATCTGTAAGCATTGGCAGTACCTCTAGAAAACAAGGGCAAGTAGTAGATACAAACACATATCAAGGTGGCACTCTTGTTAGTGATGGTAATGTGCATATCAAAGCTCGTGATGCTCAGCAAAGTGGTATTGGCTTAACAGGTGAAACAGTAGAGGCTAAAAAACTAGTATTAGATAGTGCTAGTGATATTAATCTTGAGGCTGGCAAGAATACTGTAGATGTTAATAATACCTATAAAAGCTCTGGGTGGAGTGTAGGTGCTGGTATTAGTTTAACTGGTGGTGGACTTCTCGACATTAATGCGAGTGGTCATATGGCTCGTCAAAATGGAGATACCCATCAAGAAAGTTATGTACCTACTAAGATTAAAGCGGCTCAATTAGCACAGCTTAAAGCAAAACGAGATACAAATATTATTGGTTCTACTGTGTCTGGTAAAAAGGTAGAAGCAGACACAGGCCGTGATTTACATATTCAAAGCTTACAAGATGTAGATAACTTTAAAGAACATAGTAAGTCTGCGGGATTCTCTGTGTCCTCTAAACCTAACTTCAAAAATCCAACTGGTAGTATCAATGCTAGTGTAGGCCGAATTGATAGCAAATGGAAGAGCGTAACAGAACAAGCCGGTATTTATGCTGGAGAAGATGGCTACGATGTTAATGTAGGTAATAATACTACATTAGAGGGTGCTGTAATTAAAAGTGATGCTCCAAAAGCTAAGAATAAATTGACTACTAAATCTCTTGAGATGAAAGATATCAAAAACGAAGCTGAATATACTTATAGTAATAACGGTATCGGCTATAACTACTATGGTAGTAAAAAGAAACTTGAAGAGATGAAAACCAATGATAAAAAAGGTTATGATAAGATTTATAACAGTATCGGTCTAGTTCCAAACTTAGGTGTAGGCTCTAAAGGTAAAGCAAGCTCTACTACTCAATCTGCTATTTCTGATGGTATACTAACAGTAGATGGTAAAGAAATTGATACTAAAACCATTAACACCAATACCGAAAATACATTACATCAACTAGATAAGATTTTTGATAAAAAGAAAATTGAAGAACGTCAGGAGCTGGCACGTTTATTTGCTAAAAATGCTTTTGAAGAAGTACATCGCTTAAGTGATAAATATCATTGGAAAGAAGGCGGTCCAGAAAAAGTAGCTTTGCATGCTGCAATAGGTGAGATTACTGCGCAATTGGCAGGTAATCCAAATGGTTCCGGTGCTATGTCGGCAGGGATTAATCAATTAGCTATTAAGAAAATTATTGGTAAGTTAGGAAAAGAACATCCTGACCAAGTACAAATGTTAAGTGCTGTTTTAGGGGGAAGCCTTAACAGTATAATTGGAAAATCTTTTAATGTTGGAGCGACAATGGCTTTGTATGGCTCAAAATGGAATGATTTGGGGGATGCTAATAAGGGAAGTCGACCAGTTGATGTAATAGTTGCAGTTGATCGGTCGGGGTTGACAGGACATGTTTCAATAATAATTAAGTATGAGAATGGACGAGCGGAAGAGGGCAATTATGGCCGCTATGAAGGCAATCTGTTAGTAGATAGTAGTGGAATACGTATTGCAGCACCTAAAGGATTTGGAACTATCTATATAGACCAAAATTATAAATTAAAAGAATCTTCAGACATAAAATACTATTATTTAAATTTAAATCCAGAAGCTGTCCAAGACGCATTTAATAGGAATTTTAAAAATGCGAATTATGTTTTAGAAAAAGAAGGTGATGATTATCAGCTTTTTAGAATTCCTGGTCATCCAGATGATTATCGATTGATGGAACATAACTGTGTAACTGTTTCTGTAAAAGCCTTAGTTGATGGGAGTGGAGAGCATCCCACTTTAAATCGATTAAGAGGTGCGGTTATTCCTGATGCTGTTGAAAATTTATTGGATGAAGATTATGAAAATAATCGCGGACTTGTATATAAGGTGGAATAAATGGGATATATTCGTAAATATCTTACTTGGTTTTTTATTATAGTTTGTATATTGGTATTAGTATATATATTGAGATTGAAGTTTACATCTTATAATAATGTATGGAATCCACATAAAGGTGCTGTTGTAGTTCTCAATGGCTCTAATGCAAATATTTATAATCCACAAGATATGGGAAATAATTTTAATCTCGATTTATCTATGCTAAAAATTAAGAACGGAATAATCACAGACGCTTTTTTTACTAATGATAGTTTTTTTGCTATTCAGAAAGTACAGAATGGTAAGAACGTTGAGTGGTATTTAACTAATGTTATTGATGATAGGATAGAAAAGACCCTTATTTATATAGGCGAGAAATATCATATTTTTCAGGTTTGGAATAGTAATGAGAGCCTCATTCTAAATACATCTGAAGGTTATTATCGATTGAATTTGAAAAGTGGGAGAATTTTAAAATTAGATAATCTAAATGATTTAAGTTATGAGTCTCTTGTTTATAGTGAATGGCCTGAAGAGGAGTTATTTACTAATCAAAGTTTTGGTATAGATTATTCCAAAAGTGAAATATATAATTTACTTTCTAGACGATTAAGAATTAATGGCATTGTTGATAATACCGCTATTGTTCAAATTTTACCAAATACATCAAATGATGAACACGTCAGTTTAAATGCTTTTTTAGAGAGCTTAAGGTTTGGTATTAATTCCAGTGATTTTTCAATATTCTATTTGAACTTAAAAGAATCAAAATTTTTAATATTAGATTTAAGTTCTGAAGATAATCGTAAGTGGTATATGAATATTAAATATCTAAATACTGATTATAATGAAAAGATATTGAATCACTTTCAAAATGTAATTGATTATCAAGATAATATACACTAGAGGTGATATGATTTGATATACGAGATTAGTTTGGTTGTCATTTTTTAGTTAGTGTCAATAATTTTATTTAAACTGCAGATAGTTGATCTTCTAAAATCAACTATCTGCTATTTTTATGCTCTTAAAATCGAATAATTTCTATTAAAGTACCCAGATTTTAACGAATTTATGAGTGTTTTATGATAAAATAAAAAGTATGAATACTTCAACAACTCGGTCTATTACCTACAATGGTGACACAATTGAATATGAGTTAACAATCAAGCGTGTAAAGAATATAAACATGCGTGTTCACAAGGATGGTAGTGTCCATGTTTCGGCGAATGCTTATGTACCAGATCATCGCATCGATGCGTTTGTTATCGAAAATATACCCTTTATTGAGCGGGCTCGTTTTAAATTAGAGGCACTAACGGCACAACGGATAGAGGCATTGCAATATGTAACGGGTGAAACCGTATCTATTTTAGGCATGCCTGTTACGCTAGAGGTGCTAGAAACATCTGGCAAACCGCATATTAAGTTTGATGGTTCTAGTCGTATGGTGATGTTCGTTAAATCTGATTACACCTATGAAGACAAGCATAAATTAATGCAAACCTTTTGGCGCCAGCTAGGGGAAAAGGTGTTTACCCATTGGGCGAAGGTCGTGTATCAACGCTTTCACCAACAACATATTGATGTGCCATTGCCAACGGTAAAGCAACAGCGCATGAAGAGTCGTTGGGGCTCTTGTACGCCATCAAAGCAGCTCATTAAGATGAATATGCGTTTATTAGAAGGGCCTCAGGCCTATATTGAATACGTTATGGTCCATGAGTTTGCCCATTTTAAATACTTGGATCATTCCAAGAACTTTCACAATTTAGTGGCCCAATTTTTACCAGATTGGAAAGCCCGTAAGAAATCATTAAATATCTATTTTGCACATAGACCGTAAGGAGGTGTACCATGAAGCCATTTGTACATTTACATAGTCATACGGAATTTAGTTTATTGGACGGCATCAGCCGTTTGCCGGATATGGTGCGCCGCGCGAAGGAATTGGAACAACCAGCCCTTGCCATTACGGATCATGGCAATATGTATGCAGCCATCTATTTTTATAAAGAATGTGTGGCACAAGGGATTAAACCAGTTATCGGCTGTGAAGTATATGTCACAGAAGGTAGCCGCCTAGATAAGCCAGAAGGACGCAGTCGTGAACGACTTAAACATCTAATTTTGCTAGCCGAAACGATGGAAGGCTATCGAAACCTTGTTAAAATCGTATCGAAAGCCTCTACGGAAGGTTTTAATTATAAGCCCCGTGCTGACCATGATTTGTTGCGTCAATATAGCAATGGCATTATTGCTCTTAGTGCGTGTATTCAAGGGGAAGTGCCTCAATATATTCTGCAAGATAATATGGATGGGGCTCGCCGCGCTGTTGAGTGGTACATTGAAACCTTCGGTAAAGACAATTTCTTTTTAGAAATTCAAAATCATGGTTTACCTGAAGAGTTACGTGCTCAGCAAGTGCTATGCCAATTAGCTGACGAATATGGCCTAGGCATCGTAGCATCCAATGATTTCCACTATGTTATGAAAGACGACGCTGATGCTCAGGATATCCGCGTTTGTATTCAAACGGGCCGACGTCGTGCCGAAGTAGATCGTTTGAAATTCCCTAATGATGAGTTCTATCTAAAATCTGGGGACGAGATGGCGGAGCTCTTTGGACACATCCCTGGGGCCTTAGAAAATACCTTAAAGATTGCAGACCGATGCAATGTAGAATTTAATTTTGATGAACACCATTTGCCGCACTTTGATGTGCCTGAGGGCGAAACGTCTAAAACTTATTTGCGCAAGGTTTGTGAACGAGAAATACCTCGCTTATATGGCGACACATCGGAAGAGCTCAAAAAACGCCTTGATTATGAGCTCGATGTTATCGGTACGATGGG
>OGEQ01003157.1_pt1 | contig 9878 bp, 8 predicted proteins | sample 1570731 | NCBI WGS metagenome assembly OGEQ01 (sample SAMEA2582132, study PRJEB24529) | metagenome | biome: Human gut stool | place: China | collected 2011 | reverse complement strand
CCAGGTTGTAGAAGATGATGGGGGTGATCATCGGGACGGTGATGGAGAAGAACTGACGCCACTTGCCGGCACCGTCGATGGTGGCAGCCTCGTACAGGTCTGCGGGCACGCCCTTCAGAGCGGCCAGGAACAGCACCATGGCGGAGCCGAACTGCCAGATGCGCAGGAAGCAGATGATCCACAGCGCATAGTTGGGGTCGCTCAGCCAGGAGGGGCCCTGTGCGTGGCCGAAGGTGATGGCGCGGATGATGGTGTTGACCAGGCCATCATCACGGAAAACGGCCTTCCACAGCACGGCGATGGCAACGGAGCCGCCCAGAATGGACGGGATGTAGTAAACGGTACGGAACAGGTTCACGCAGGCGATCTTGAAGTTCAGGATGTATGCGATGAACAGGGCAAAGATCAGCTTCAGGGGCACGGTGACGAACGCGTACTTGAAGGTGGTGACCAGAGCCTTGGTGACCTTGGCATCAGAGAAGGCAGTGACGTAATTCATCACGCCGTACTGGTGGATGCCGTTGAAGAAGTTCATGTCGGTGAAGCTGTAATACAGCGACTGACCGAAGGGGATGGCCTTGAACACGATAAAGCCGATGATCCAGGGGATCAGGTAGATCAGACCCTGCCACTTATCCAGGAACTTCTGTGCGGGGGTACGCCCGAGAGAGGGCGCTTTGCTTTCTTTCATCCGGGAATCCTCCTTTGGTGAAAATCAGTGCAGCAAACCTTATGTCACACTTTGGCAACAGATTTGTCAGAGAATTGTAACCTGTACCTGAGAAAAAAGGGGCATCGGGCCTACGGGTGGACGATGCCCCTGATATGTAGCTTAACTCAGGTCAGCAAAGAAGATCAGACAGTGTAGCCAACAGCAGACATGCCGTCCAGCAGAGTGTCAACAACATCTGCGCCGCTCTTGTTGTCGTAGTCAACGGTATCGAACACTTCCTGATAGATGCCGGTGCCGGTAGCCTTCAGATCAGAAGACTCGAACAGGGGATCCAACTGGCAGGAAACAAAGCTCATGACCTTGCCGTTTGCCTCGGCGACCAGCTCGTTGATCTTGCCGGCAGCCTGAGCGGTAGCCAGACCAGCCTTGGAAGCGGGGACACCGCACTCGGAGCCCATGATGGCAGCGCCGTCACCGTTCCACAGGTACTCGATCAGGGTAGCAGCCTCAGCGGGGTTCTTGCAGGTCTTGGTGATGGCCATGCCCATGGAGACCTTGGAGAAGCCGCCGTTGTAATCGCCGAACTTGATCTCCTCACCAACGGTGAAGCCGGGCTTGTTCTCCTCGTCCAGAGCGTCCTGGTACTTGGAAGCAGCGGAATCCCACTCGAAGATGCCGGCGATTTTGCCGGTGATCCACTCGTTGGACTGGTGGGTAGCACCGTCGCCGTTTGCACCGTAGTAGGTGGGCAGCGGCATGATGACGTGGCCATCGACCAGGCTCTTGATGAAGTCGATGCCCTCAGCGATCTCGTCAGCGGTGTAGTTCAGGGTAGAGGTGGTGGGATCTGCCCAGTCCTTGCCGTACTTGGACTCGAGGTAGAACACCATCAGGATCATACGGTCGTATGCACCCAGGTGCAGGGGATAGTAATCATCGCCCAGCTTCTCCTGGAAAGCCTTGCCGGCTGCGAACAGCTCGTCCTCGGTGGAGGGAACTTCGGTGATGCCAGCCTTGTTAAAGGTGGTCATGTTCCAGTAGAAGATACGGCCGGTCATGGAGATGGGCACGCACTGCTGTGCATTTGCAACGTTGCAGGCACCCAGCTTTGCGTCGTCCCACTGGGACATATCCAGGTAATCGGTGACGCTGTTCAGATCCAGGAAGGTCTGGCCGTTGCCGGAGTAGTTGTACAGCCAGTTCCAGTTGATCTGGCAGACATCCTCAGCCACGCCGCCTGCAAACTTGGTGGACATGGTGTCCTCCCAGCCGGACCATGCAGCGAAGGTGGGGTTGACGGTGATGTTGGTGTGCTCAGCAGAGAAAGCCTTCAGGGCCTCCTGGTAAGCGTTGTGGCGGGACTCGCCGCCCCACCAGCTCATGGTCAGGGTAACGGGATCGCTGCTCAGGCCAGCCACGGAAGCAGCCTCGGCTGCAGAAGAAGCGGTGCTGGAAGCAGCGCCGCCATTGCCGCCGCAGGCAGCCAGCAGACCAGCTGCACCGACAGCACCGGTGACCTTCAGGAAATCACGACGGGAAATTGCCTTGCTCATTGTTGTTCTCCTCCTAATAAATCAAAAAACATCGAGCGGGCCTTACTGCACAAGGCTCGTTGTATACAAATATGATAACAAAAGGAATGGGAAAAAGAAAGATGTAAATTGAAGTGATACAGACAAAAAACGAACAAATATTGCTCTTGTGATTTGCGGCGATTTGACGGCATTGCCGAAATGAATAAACTTGGAACGAAAAACTATGCAATCTGCATAGTTGGATAGATTGCATAGAAACGGGCCGAGAAAGTGTGGCGGAACCTCTAAAATTGCAATGTTTTTGTAACTTATTGCGAAATTGACGGTATATTGTTGTATACAACATGTGAAAAAAGTGACGATATCGCTGTTTTGCAAACTGATATATCAATTGCGCAAAAAACGTTCGCCGTTGGATACAACTGATATATCACTTTGAAAGACGGCAGGCAAAAAAGAGCGCCGCCCGGCTGGGCAGCGCTCTGAAAACTGTAAAAATCTTTTGGGAGATCTGGGATCTCACGCAGGAGAGGGCTCCTGTGCCTGCCGGAGATCGACACTTACTGTGCGTTCCGTTTGGCGTAAAACGCCCGCCGTGCCTTGAAATAGCACTGGGGGCACATGCTGACGTACTGCACATCATTTTCCAGATCGATGGCGACCTGTTCGCCCTCAAAGACGAACTCCCCGTTGACCTTGCGGCAGTTGCAGGTAGCCTTGCGGCCGCAGGTACAGATGGTCTTCATTTCCTCAATGGTGTGGGCCAGCTCCAGCAGACGGGTGGAGCCTGGGAAGCCCTTGAGGGAGAAGTCTGACCGCAGACCGTAGCAGATGACTGGGATGTTCAGGTCTACCGTGACCATGAACAGCTGCTCGGCCTGTGCCGGGGTAAAGAACTGGCTCTCGTCGCAGAGAACACAGGCCAGCGGCTGCTCCCCGGCAGAAGCGGCGCGCACGGCCTCGAACACATCCACCTCGGGCGGGATGAGCAGGTCGGCCCTGCGGCGCACGCCCAGGCGGCTGACCAGCTCGCCGCCGCCCTTGGTATCCACCTGGGGCTTCAGGATCAGCACCCGCATCCCCTGCTCTTCGTAGTTGTGGGCCACCTGCATCAGCGCGGTGCTTTTGCCGCTGTTCATGGCACCGTATCGGAAGTATAGCTTCGCCATAATTGCTCTCCTCATAAAAAGGCAACCCTCTCTGCTCGTTCGGGGGAGAGGGCTGCCTGTTTTCTGTGATATGCTATAAGAATAGATCAGTCCTGATTGCGCAGGCGGTAACCCAAGCTCATCAGGCTGTCGCCCAGGTGGACGTTCTCCACCACCACTTCGGGGTAGGGCACCGACAGGTCGTAGTGGGAGAAGTTCCAGAAGCCTTTGATGCCCAGTTCGACCAGCCGGCCGCTGAGCTCCTCCGCACCGCTGCGGGGCACACAGAACACAGCCACCTCAGGCTTATGCTCTGCGCAGAAGGCCTCCAGCTCGTCAACGTGTAAGATCTGGATGCCGTTGATCTCTTTGCCCACCTCGCTGGGGGAATTGTCAAAGGCGGCGATCAGCTTGTAGCCGTTGGTGTCGGTGGTGATGAAGCGGCTGACTGCCTTGCCCAACCGGCCGCAGCCGATGAGGATGGTGGGCAGCAGGTCACCGTTGCCGAACAGCAGATGCTCCAGGATGGAAAGCAGGTTCTCCACCGAGTAGCCGATGCCCTGGCGGCCGTTCACGTCGCCGATGCAGTTGAAATCCTGCCGCACCTGAGAGGCCGTGGTGCCCATCTGGGCGGCCAGCTCGCGGGAGGAGATGCTGGTGATGCCGTCGTTCTTCAGCGTCCGCAGGTAGCGGTAGTACTTGGGCAGGCGCTTGATCACCGGAAGGGAAGCTTTGCCGGGATTGTTCATGGAAATGGTTCTCCTTTCATCCAAAGGGAATGCCGGTCTCTTTGCGCCCTGTAAGGTGCACCGGCGATTAAGACAGTTTCTGAACAATAATGATATATACTTGTCAATCTTATTCTTAGTATAAAGTATACTGCAATGAGACAGAATGTCAAATCCTCTGGGCCAATTTTTTTCAAAGTAAAGAAATCTTAACCGCCGCATATTGCTTCGATCCCCGGGAACACTGAAAAAAACACCCTGAGGAGGAGCCAACATGCCGGAAGATGAAAAGGAAACCACCGAACAGCAGCGGCTGGAGAAAGAGCAGCTGGAGGATCTGGGCACGGTGTGGCGCACCCGCGGCCCCCATGCCATCCACTGCCTGACCGTGATCGGCCAGATCGAGGGCCATGTGGAGGCCCCGCAGGGCCAGAAGACCACCAAGTATGAGCATGTGATCCCGCAGCTGGTGGTAGTGCAGGAGGATCCCGCTGTGGAGGGCCTGCTGGTGCTCATCAATACCGTGGGCGGGGACGTGGAGGCCGGGCTGGCGCTGGCAGAACTCATTGCCAGCATCTCAAAGCCCAGTGCCACGGTCGTGCTGGGCGGGGGCCACTCCATCGGCATCCCGCTGGCAGTCAGCGCCCGGCGCAGCTTTATCGTGCCCACGGCGACCATGACGGTGCACCCGGTCCGCCACTCCGGCATGATTCTGGGCGTGCCTCAGACCATGCGGTGGTTCGAGCAGATGCAGGAGCGCATCACCGGCTTTGTGGCGGGACACAGCGGCATTACGGCAGCGCGCTACTCGGAGCTGATGCTCCGCACCGGTGAGCTGGTGATGGACGTGGGCACCATGCTGGACGGCAAAAAGGCCGTAAAGGAGAAGCTCATCGATCAGCTGGGCGGCATCTCTGATGCACTGGAATGGCTGTACCGGGAAATCGAGCGGACTGAGTGAGAGAAAAGACCTGCCCGGGGCGGTGTCAGGCTTACAGCTCGCCCTTCCGCAGATACTTTACCATCATGGGGGCTTCGTAGACCAGCATGAGGATCCAGCCCACAACATAGCTGTACGGCAGGGCCTCGATATCCATCTTCATCAGCAGCACAAAGAGGGCAGCGGCCGCCACACGGCCTGCCATGTTGAGCGTGCTGCTGTTCAGGGTGATCTTAAGGTCGCCCAGGCCGCGGAAACCACCCTGGATGCCATTGGTCAGCGAGGGCATCAGGTAGAACAGAGAGACCAGCTTCAAAAAGCGCACCCCCAGATGCACCACGGCGGCATCGGTGACGAAGAGCCGGATGATGGGCTCGGCGCAGAAGAAGCAGATGGCTGTGATAAAAATGGCGTAGAGGAATTCCAGCTTCAGGCCGCAGAAGAAGCTGGCGCGGACACGATCTTTTTTGCCTGCGCCGCGGTTCTGAGCCATCAGGGTGGTGGTGGCGTGGCCGATGTTCTGCTGGGGCACATAGGCAAAGTCATCGATGCGGCCTGCGGCGGCAAAGGCTGCCATGGCGTTGACACCCATGGTGTTCACAATGGCCTGAATGGCGATCTTGCCCAGCTGAACGGTGGCCTGCTGCATGGCGCTGGTCCAGCCGTAGCTGATGGTCTTTTTCAGCAGCGAGGAGTCAAAAATGAACCAGCGCCTGCCCAGCTGCAACACAGGGACCTTCCAGCGGATATAGATCAGGCAGAACACGCAGCAGAGCGCTTCGCTCAGCACGGTGGAAAGGGCACAGCCCTCGGAGCCCCAATCCAGCACCTCAACAAAGAACAGGTCGCCGCCGATGTTCAGTACCGAACTGATCATCAGGAAGTACAGCGCGCTTTTGCTGTCGCCCAGCGCGCGCATGGTGGCGGCGAGGAAATTATAGAAGAAGGTGAACAGCAGCCCGCCGAACACGATGCGCAGGTAGTTTACAGCGATGGGAAGGATCTCTTCCGGTACCTGCAGCAGACGGAGCAGCGGATTTGCCAAAATTACACAGGCCAGCGAGAACACCAGGGAAAAGACGGAGCCTGCAATGGCGGTGGTGGAGACCTGACGCTCCACCAGCCGGGTGTCGCCTGCCCCGAACGCCGTGCTGACAAGGATGCCTGCACCCAGGCAGACACCGTTGATGAACAGGATCGCCAGCGTCATCAGCGGGTTGGAGGTGCCCACGGCGGCAAGGGCATCCTCGCCCACGAATTTGCCGACAATGATGCTGTCCACGGCGTTATAGGTCAACTGGAACAGGTTGCCCAGCACGAGGGGAATGGTGAAATTGACCAGCAGCGGTGTGATCGGGCCGGTCGTCATATCCTTGGTCATATGGAATTCTCTTTTCTATTGAAATAAAATTGATTTCTTCAGGGAAAGCTTTGCCTTTGTACAACCTCTCAGTCGCAGGCTTCGCCGCGACAGCTCCCCTAGTAGGGGAGCCCTTGGCAGGCCGTCACATTTTCGGGGTCTGGCGCTTTGCTCCATTAGGCCCTGCTGGTGTAATGCTTTCTCTACGGCAGATTCTGGTTTTGGAGCCATAGGCGATGATAGCGAAAAAAGAATCTTTTGCCAAGGCCTCCCCTACTAGGGGAGGTGGCATCGAGCGTCAGCGAAGATGACGGAGAGGTTGTACAGAGGGGAAACTTGTTCTTAAAAGCTTAGCGCCTGCCGTCCGCTGAAGATAGCCAGCGCCGAGCGGCTGGTGCCGGTGGCAATCAGCTGTGCAGCGGCGTGGAGGGCTGCACCGGCGGCAGGGGAAGCGGGAATGGCATCGGTGGCAAGGACCCGCTGTGCAGCGCGGTTGGCATCGGTGCTGGTAACGGCGGCTACATTATCCACAACATAGGCGTTGTAATTGCCCGGCACGATGCCGTAGCCGATATCCGGGATGCCGTGCCCGCCGGTGAAGCCGCCGCCCAGAGCCTGATTCTCAAAGGGCTCCACGGCCACGATGCGGACATCGTTGGTCCAGGCCTTGATGGTCTCGCCTACGCCGGTGATGGTGCCCGCGCTGCCCACGCCGACGGTGATGGTGTCCACGAGACTGCGGCCCTCCCGGGAGATGGCCTGCACGATGGCGGGGCCGGTCACCCGGCGGTGGTACTCGGGGTTATCGTCGTTGGCAAGCCAGTTCATATAGTACCAGCCCTTTTCGGCGGCGGTGGTCTCTGCCAGCGCCCGGGCCCCCGCAAGGCCCCGCTGGGCGGGGGAATGCAGGATCTGCGCCCCCAGCCGGAGCAGGTATTCCTGCCGCAGGGCCGGGGCATCCTCCGGCATGGTCAGCACCACGGGGTGGCCCGCCGTCCGCCCGGCAAGGGCCAGCGCCATGGCAAAGGAGCCGGAGGCCGCTTCAATGATGGGCTGGCCCGGGAGCAGCTTGTGCTTTTCCGCCGCAAGGGCCAGCATCCCCTCGGCCACCGAATCGCGGGACGTGCCGGTGGGCCCATTATAATCAAGGTAAGCATACAGCCGCCCTTTGAGTCCGCAGGCGGCAAGATAGCCCCGCAGCTCCACGATCGGACAGGGGACCAGGGTCTGGTAGATGTTTGGATAGATTGCCACGAAATTCCTCCCTTACGCAAACCTGAGCAGTCAGCACAGAACTGTCTGCTATGCCAAGGGCTTCCCTGTTAGAGGGGAGCTGGCAAAGCCATCAGGCTTTGACTGAGAGGTTTCATACCTATAAGGTAGCGCATCCTGTGCCCAGCGTCAAGCCGCAATTGGACAAAATGGAGAAAAACCTGCCGAAAAATCAGCAGAGTGATGGAAAAAAGCCTTGACAAGGAAAAGAATGTCTGCTATACTCCGTATGTAAAGCAAATAGACTTTACAACAAACGGAGGTCAGGGCAGAACGCATCATGGCAAAAGACTTTGAAATGGGCTATCTGCTCGATTTTTATGGCGAGGTGCTCACGCCCAAGCAGCGCGAGATGCTGAACCAGTATTACAACGACGACCTCTCCCTCAGTGAGATCGGGGAAAACTTCGGGATCACCCGTCAGGGTGCACGGGATGCCATCAAGCATGGCGAGACCACCCTGAAAGAGCTGGAAGCCAAGGTTGGCTTTGCAGGCCGCTACCGCCGGGTGCAGGAGAAGCTGGAGGAACTGGAACAGCTGGTCATTGACGCACGGTTCGAGTGCACCGGCCCCTATGCCAGGCTCACCACCACTGAGTATGCAGCAACGCTGAACAAGATGCTGGGGCTGATCCGCTCCATCGACGAAGTCAACGAGAGCTGACACCATTACTATTTTGAGAGGAGCACCGAACATGGCATTTGAATCTTTGACCGACCGCCTTGCCGGTGTGTTCAAAAAGCTGCGCGGCCACGGCAAGCTGACCGAGGCCGATATCAAAGCCGCCATGCGCGAGGTGCGGATGGCCCTGCTGGAAGCCGATGTCAACTACAAGGTTGCCAAGGATTTCTGTGCCAAGGTCTCCGAGCGTGCCACGGGTCAGGAGGTCATGGAGAGCCTGACCCCCGCCCAGCAGGTGGTCAAGATCGTCAACGAGGAGCTCGTTGCCCTGATGGGCGGCGAGGAAGCCCCCCGCCTGATCGTCAAGAACAAGGGTCAGACCATCATCATGCTCTGCGGCCTGCAGGGCAACGGTAAAACGACCCACGCAGCCAAGCTTGCCAAATACTTCATCAAGCAGGGCCGCCGCCCCATGCTGGTGGCCTGCGATATCTACCGCCCCGCCGCCATCGATCAGCTGCAGGTCGTGGGCGGGCAGGCAGGTGCACCGGTGTTCACACTGCCGGGTGCCAAGCCCCCGGAGATCGCCCGCAAGGCGCTGGCCCACGCCAGGGATTACGGCAACGACATCGTGATTCTGGATACCGCCGGCCGTCTGCAGATCGACGAGGTCCTGATGCAGGAGCTTGTGCAGATCAAGGATGCTGTCCCCGTGGACGAGACGCTGCTGGTGGTGGATGCCATGGCAGGCCAGGATGCTGTGAATGTTGCCAAGACCTTCAACGAGACGGTGGGCATCGACGGCATCATCCTGACCAAGACCGATGGCGATACCCGCGGCGGCGCGGCACTTTCGGTGCTGAGCGTCACCGGCAAACCCATCAAGTTCCAGGGCACCGGCGAAAAGCTGGACGATCTGGAAGTGTTCCATCCCTCCCGCATGGCCAGCCGCATCCTGGGCATGGGCGATGTGCTGAGCCTCATTGAGAAGGCGCAGGATGCCGCCGATGAAAAGGCCGCAGAAGAGACCGCCCGGCGGATGATGGAAAACAAGTTCGATATGAACGACATGCTGGCCCAGTTTGCGCAGATCCGCAAGATGGGCGGTGCAGGTGCCATGCTGAGCATGATGCCCGGTATGTCCGGCATTGATGCCAGCCAGATCGACGAGAAAGCCTTTGACCGCATCGAGGCCATGATCTATTCCATGACCAAGGAAGAGCGTGAAAAGCCTTCCATCATCAACCCCAAGCGCAAGCGCCGTATTGCAGCGGGCAGCGGCACCCGGGTGGAGGATGTCAACAAGCTGCTCAAGCAGTTTGAGATGATGCAGAAGATGATGAAGCAGTTCAAGAAGAGCCCCAAGGGCTTTGCCCGCAAGCTGGGCGGCCTGATGGGCAACCCGGGTGCCTTCAGAGGCATGAAATAATTCCGGTATACACCCCGCTGTGGGGTTGTACAGATAGATTTAATCCCCGCAAACCGGGGAACAAGAAATTTTTGGAGGATATTACCATGGCAGTTAAGATTCGTCTGCGCCGCGTCGGCGCCAAGAAGGCTCCCTTCTATCGTGTTGTTGTTGCTGACAGCCGCTTCCCCC
>OGEQ01003153.1_pt1 | contig 9879 bp, 6 predicted proteins | sample 1570731 | NCBI WGS metagenome assembly OGEQ01 (sample SAMEA2582132, study PRJEB24529) | metagenome | biome: Human gut stool | place: China | collected 2011 | reverse complement strand
CAGATGCAACAATGGAACACCCACTTGCCTTGGAAAAATTGTCTCCAGTACTTGCTCTTATCAAATCTGATGGTGTTGAAGATGGATTCAAAAAAGCAGAAGGCATGCTTAATTTGGGTGGTCTTGGACACACTGCTGTTATCCACACTGAAAATGAAGAGCTCCAACTCCAATATGGTATCCGCATGAAAGCCTGCCGTGTCTTGGTTAATAGCCCATCAGCTGAAGGTGGTATCGGTAATATCTACAATAACATGATTCCATCATTGACTCTTGGTTGTGGTTCACACGGTCATAACTCAGTGTCACACAATGTTAGCTCATTTGATCTCTTGAATGTTAAAACATTGTCAAAGCGTCGCAATAACATGCAATGGTTTCGCGTCCCACCAAAAATCTTCTTCGAAAAAGATTCAATAACTTACTTGCGTCACATTGAAGCTGAGCGCGTGATGTTGGTTTGTGACCCTGGTATGGTTCAGTTTGGTTATGCAGACTTGGTTAAACGCCAATTGGAACTTAACCGCCACAGACCGGCAGTAGATGTTTTCTCAGATGTTGAGCCAAACCCATCTACTAATACCGTTTATAAAGGTTTGGAACGCTTTGTAGATTTCCAACCAGATGTAATCATCGCTCTTGGTGGTGGTTCTGCAATGGACGCTGCTAAGGCTATGTGGATGTTCTTTGAACACCCAGATGTAAGCTTCTTCGGTGCTAAACAAAAATTCTTGGATATCCGTAAACGTACCTACAAGATTCCTTACGCTCAGAAGACACAATTCATCTGTATCCCAACAACTTCAGGGACAGGTTCAGAAGTAACGTCATTTGCGGTTATCACTGATAGTGAAACTCATATCAAGTATCCATTGGCAGATTACGCTTTGACTCCAGATATTGCCATCGTTGACCCTGCTTTAGTTATGAGTGTGCCTGCTAGTGTTACAGCAGATACAGGTATGGACGTTTTGACTCACGCTATTGAGTCTTACGTATCAGTAATGGCTAGCGACTATACACGTGGACTTTCACTTCAAGCGATTAAACTTGTTTTTGAAAATCTTGAACATTCTTACCGCTTTGGTGATGAAGAATCACGTGAAAAAATGCATAATGCGTCAACAATGGCTGGTATGGCCTTCGCCAATGCCTTCCTTGGTATCAACCACTCACTAGCTCATAAGGTTGGTCCTATGTTTGACATTCCACACGGACGTACTAATGCGATTTTGATGCCTCACGTTATCCGTTACAACGGTCGTGATCCTCAAAAACACGCTATGTTCCCTAAATATGACTACTTCCGTGCAGACAAAGATTACGCAGATATCGCTCGTTTCATGGGATGGGGTACTGACAAGCAATCAGATGCTGAATTGGTTGAAGTTTTGGCACAAAAAGTATACGAATTGGGTATTGCCGTTGGTATTGCCATGAACTGGAAGGGACAAGGTGTTACTAAGAAACTTCTTCAAGACACTGCCTATACTTTGGCCGAACATGCTTATGAAGACCAATGTACAACAGCTAATCCGAAAGAACCGCTTATTTCAGAATTGAAAGAAATTATCGAAATTGCCTTTGATTATAAAGGGTAAGTGATAGACTAAAGTAGCTCTATAAGGGCTACTTTTTTTGCCAGGAATCTTCTATATTAGAGTGTTTATCCAAATTAAAAATAAAGGACTTTCTTGAATAAGATAGAAAAACGCTTTAAGAATTGTTATAATAACCTTACAGCGAGATAAGGAGATTCCTATGACAAAAGAAGAAGGGCTTAGTTTGGGTGAAACAGCACATCCTCTCAAGTCTCGTGAATTGAGGCCACCAGTGGCTTCTGCAGCAGGGAATAGAGCGACTAATAAGTTTAAAGAGTTTAATGCTGATAGGATGGTGAGTGTTCAATTCAATCCTAGTCAACAAGTAAAAGAATCAAAGGAGCCAGTAACCTCGAAGAATATTGTGGGGATGGTATCAGGTGTGATTGCAGCGATACTCACCATACTTTTGATCGTTTGTCTCGTGATGGGATACCGTTATCGAGCCGCAAGCATTGAGGGCGATTGGACAAGCCCAACCTTTAGTGAGAAAATGTTAGCCACTCTGAAAGATACTGCTAATACTAAGAATAAAGTTAGTAATGCTTTACCACAAGGTCAAAATCTTATCACCGATATCAATACAGCAATGAGTATTACTGACAATAAGGCTCACTTAAAAGTGAGCTTTGTTTACAATCGTAAAGGTCTTTATCAGGCTTACCAGAGTAGAGTTACTGAATTGAAAGGTCAGTACGGTGAGGAGTTCTCGGAGGTTTTTGATAGTTATTCATTGTCAGAAAAAGACTACTATAAACAGTTTGATGAGACAGTGAAGAAAGAACTTCCAAAGAGTTATACCTACGATGCCAAAACCGGTCGTGTTACAACAACTGCTTTCACGGGTGATATTAACCGTTGGGAGCAAACAATCACTGTGGATAAGGCTGGAGATTCAGATGCTTTTAAAAAAGGTGATGTATTAGATTATACGCCTAACAATGAAGGTTTTACTATCAAGGCACACAGTGAATTTGGTGACATTAGCTTTACAAAAAATAAATAAAAAAGGAAATTAAAGGGGAATATAAATGACAAGAGAAGAATGGTTGGACTATTTTGAGACGGTAAACGGACGTAAGCCGAGTGTTCAGGAAATGGCGGATGCTTTGAAAGCTGGAGAGTTTGTTAATGAAGCACCAGCTAAAGCTGAAGATACAGCTACTACTGAACCTATTAAGGTTGAGGCAGAAATCGTCGAGACAAGCACTAGTCCTCTACCAACAGAAACGGCACCAGTAGTAACAGCGCCAGCACCTTCTACAGTAGCTTTTCCAGAAGGACAAGCAGCTATGGCAAATTTGGCTCCTAAAAAACCAATGGATCCCAAAAAGAAAAAACGCATCCTAGTCTCAGTTTTGTCAGCGGTAGTCCTTGTCTTCTTATGTATCGGTGGCTTTATGACTTACCGTTATGTGACAGGTAATATTGATGGCAAATGGTACAGTAGTTCTCTAGGTAGAGAGTATAGTTCAAGCATGTCTGAAAGTTTGACAGACTTGGATAGTAAGGAGCTTGAAAAGTACTTTACAGATACTGCTGTAACCATGAAAGTAAAAGGTAGCAATGCGAAGGTGACTGCTAGCTATACTTTTGACAAGAAAACTTACATCAAGGATTATCGTGAGAGGGTTCAGAAGTCCTTCTCAGCCTTTGGAGATTTATTTAAAGCCTTCTATGGAGATTCCTTTGAAAACTATTACAGTGAGGAAACCATAGAAAAAGAACTTGATGAAGCTCTTGAAAAAGCTGCAAAAGACAGCGGTCAAAAGTATGATTCGAAGACAGGCGAAACAACGACAACCCTTTTCAAAGGGAAGGTTAGCCGTTTGGGACATAAGATGACTGTTACTTCTGTCAACAAAGACGTTGATATCGATAGTCTCAATGTGAAAAAAGGTCAAGAGCTAAAAGTGACTAAAAAAGATAAGAAAGTAACGCTTAGTGGTGATGGGAAATCAAAAGATATCACTTTCTCAACTAAGAATGACACCAAAGATAAATTTTAAGATGACATCCGGAATAGCTATTCCGGATTTTTTCATGTCTTTGAGAGGAGAGAATAGGGTGATATCCGAATGATTTTTTTCACAAGTCATAAAACGTGTAGAAATATTCTGACAATTATGCTACAATAGAGCCACAGACTATCTAAAAAGAGGATTTACCATGACACTTGTATACCAATCAACACGTGACGAAAATAATAAAGTAACAGCTAGTCAGGCTATTCTTCAAGGTTTGGCAACAGATGGTGGTTTGTTCACACCGTTGTCAACGCCTGAGGTTACTTTGGACTTTGATCAATTGAAAGATGCTTCTTACCAAGAAGTTGCTAAATTGGTCTTGTCAGCTTTCTTGGATGATTTTACTGAAGAGGAATTGGATTACTGTATCACAAATGCTTATGATGACAAGTTTGATACAGCTGCCATTGCACCAGTAGTTAAACTTAAGAACCACTACAACCTTGAACTTTTCCACGGTTCTACTATCGCTTTCAAAGATATGGCCCTTTCAATCTTGCCTTACTTGCTAACAACATCAGCTAAAAAGCAAGGTGTTGATAATAAGATTGTCATCTTGACAGCTACATCAGGTGACACTGGTAAAGCTGCCATGGCTGGTTTTGCAGATGTTCCTGGAACTGAAATCATTGTCTTTTATCCAAAAGACGGTGTTTCAAAAATCCAAGAATTGCAAATGACCACTCAAACAGGAGCTAATACTCACGTTATTGCCATTGATGGTAACTTTGATGATGCCCAAACAGATGTGAAACGTATGTTTAATGATGTTGATTTGCGTGAGAAATTGTTGGCTCATCATACGCAATTCTCATCAGCTAACTCAATGAACGTTGGTCGTTTGGTACCGCAAGTGGTTTACTATGTATATGCCTATGCACAGTTGGTTAAGGCAGGTCATATCCAAAACGGAGATAAGGTGAACTTCACAGTACCAACAGGAAACTTTGGTAATATCTTGGCGGCTTATTATGCACGTCAGATTGGTGTTCCAGTTGGCAAATTAATCTGTGCTTCTAATGAAAATAACGTCCTTACAGACTTCTTCGCAACGGGTACTTATGATAAGAAACGTGACTTCAAGGTAACAACAAGCCCTTCTATGGATATCTTGGTATCTTCTAACTTGGAACGCTTGATTTTCCACCTTCTTGGTAATGATGCTACTAAGACTAAAGAGCTTATGGATGCACTTGTGACTAAGGGTGAGTATACTTTGGCTGATGCAGATAAAGATATTCTTGATTTGTTTGCAGCAGGTTTTGCAACTGAGGATGAAACAGCTGCTGAAATCAAGCGTGTCTATGATGAAGACAAGTATATCGAAGATCCTCACACAGCAGTTGCCTCAGCTGTTTACGAAGCATACGTTCAAAAGACAGATGACCACACACCAACAGTTATCGCTTCAACAGCTAGCCCATACAAATTCCCACGTGTGGCTGTTTCAGCTGTTACTGGTAAAGATAGTGGGGATGATTTCAAAGCAGTAGAAGATTTGCACCAACTTTCAGGTGTAGCTATCCCAGCGGCTGTAGATGGACTTGAACATGCAGAAGTTCGCCATAAAACAGTTGTTGCGGCAGCTGATATGCAAAAAGCAGTTGAAAGCTATCTTGGTGTATAAGAATAAAAAAATAGGAGCTGAGAAATCAGCCCTATTTTTATCAATATAGAAAAGAATATTATGACAGAAACAAAGAAAATTCTAAACATAGCCTTGCCTGCTATGGCCGAAAACCTTCTACAAATGTTGATGGGGGTTGTCGATTCTTACCTAGTGGCCCAGGTTGGTATTGTCGCTATATCGGGGGTTTCCGTAGCCAATAATATCATTACGATTTACCAAGCTATCTTTATTGCTCTAGGAGCCTCAAGTGCCAGTGTCATTGCCAGAAGTTTAGGAAAAGGTGATGTTAAAGCGACTAACCGAGACACTTGGGATGCTATTATTATTACCCTTGCTCTTAGTCTCATCCTTGGTCTACTTTCCATTTTTGGTGGTGGGGCCATTCTTAATCTTTTAGGTACTGAGCAATCTGTGACTCAGGCTGGTAGTCTCTACCTTGCTCTTGTCGGTGGAGGAGTGGTCTTCCTAGCCTTGATGACTACTTTTGGTAATATCCTACGGGCCAAGGGACGACCTCGTATTTCCATGGTCGTCAGTTTTTTGACCAATGTTCTTAATGCTATTTTATCTTCTTTAGCCATCTTTGTTGGACATTGGGGGATTATTGGGGTCGCAACGGCTACGGTTTTCTCTCGTCTGGTTGGGACAGTGATACTCTGGCAAGCGATGAAACTAGATGTGAAGCAGCTTGAAATTACCAAACCTTTTAATAGAGAGTTGTTGGGGATTGCACTGCCAGCAGCAGGTGAACGACTGATGATGCGTGCTGGAGATGTGGTCATCGTGGCTATTATTGTTACCTTTGGTACAGCCGTTGTCGGTGGTAACGCCATTGGTGAAAACCTCACTCAGTTTAACTATATGCCTGGTATGGGAGTCGCTACGGCTACGGTTATCTTGGTTGCCAATAGTCTGGGTCGAGGGGATAAGACGCAGATGAAGCGTATTATACGAGAGTCTTATTGGATTTCAACCTTCTTGATGGTTCTGGTTTCGGGAAGTATCTTGCTCTTTGGCCAAGGATTATCAGGTCTCTTTACAGATAATAAAGCAGCTATTGCGGCTAGTCAGGTAGTTATTCTTTATTCTTTCCTTGGGAATCCTGTAACTTCGGGGACTTTAGTTTACACAGCAGTTTGGCAAGGTCTGGGTAAGGCTAAGATGCCTTTCTATGCGACGACAATTGGGATGTGGATCATCCGAATTTTCTCAGGATACTTCCTTGGGGTGAGTCTGGGAATGGGTCTTGCCGGAGTCTGGATTGCAACCGTTGTTGATAATATATGGCGTGCGATCTTCCTTTACGTGATGTACCGTCGTTATCTCGTAAAGAGAAAGTTTTAATGATAAATACTGAGGAGATACTCTTATTCAAAGGGTATCTTCTTCTTATTTTTTACAAGTAGGCTCGAATATGGTAAAATAAGCTGATAAAAACTTTTTGAGGTAGTAATTATGACTGTAAAAATCAATACAAAAGATGGTCAAATCGAATTGTCAGATGATGTCATCGCAACAGTAGTTGGCGGTTCAGCAACAGAAATTTTTGGCGTTGTCGGTATGGCAAGTAAGAGTGCTATCCGAGATAATTTTCAAGCACTTCTTGGAAAAGAAAACTACGCAAAAGGAGTTGTCGTGAAATCTACTGATGCAGGTATCACTGTGGATGTCTACACTGTTATGAGTTACGGTGTTAAGATTAGTGAGGTTTCAAAAAATATTCAAGAACGTGTGAAATTTAATCTTGAGAATCAACTCGGTATCAAGGCTGAAACAGTAAATGTTTACGTTCAAAATATTAAAGTCGTAGGAGAAAACTAGTGTCTAAAATTACAACAAGCTTGCTTCAGGAGATGGTCCAAGCGGCAGCAACACGTCTAGGTAAGCAAGCAGAATATGTGAATTCACTCAATGTCTTCCCAGTACCAGATGGAGATACTGGAACAAACATGGGAATGACTATGGATAACGGAGCCAAAGCTGTCGCAGATCAATCAGCTTCAACAGTTGGTGAAGTTGGTCAGATTTTGTCTAAAGGTCTTTTGATGGGTGCCCGTGGTAACTCAGGTGTTATCACGTCACAATTGTTCCGTGGATTTGGTCAAAGTATCAAGGATAAAACGGAACTTGACGGCCAAGATCTAGCTCATGCCTTCCAAGCAGGTGTTGAAGTTGCTTATAAAGCTGTTATGAAACCTGTTGAAGGAACAATCCTTACAGTGTCACGTGGTGCAGCTTCAGCAGCGATTAAGAAAGCTGAATCTACAAATGATGCTGTTGAGGTTATGCGTGCAGCTCTTGACGGAGCTAAAGCTGCTTTGGCTAAGACACCAGAGATGCTTCCAGTTTTGAAAGAAGTTGGTGTGGTAGACTCAGGTGGTCAAGGTTTGGTCTTCATTTATGAAGGTTTCTTGTCAGCCCTCACAGGTGAGTATATCGCTTCAGAAGACTTCCAAGCGACACCAGCTACGATGACAGAGATGATCAATGCAGAACATCATAAGTCAGTTGCTGGTCATGTTGCAACAGAAGACATTACCTTCGGTTACTGTACGGAAATCATGATTGGTCTCAAACAAGGTCCAACTTATGTGAAAGACTTTGACTATGAAGAGTTCCAAAATTACTTGAGCAACCTTGGGGATTCTCTCCTTGTTGTTAACGATGATGAAATTGTCAAAGTTCACGTCCACACTGAGGATCCAGGTCTTGTCATGCAAGAAGGTCTTAAATATGGGGCTCTTGTCAAAGTTAAGGTTGACAACATGCGTAACCAACACGATGCACAAGTTCAAAAAGAAGAAGCTATCCAAGCTGCACCTTCTGCTCCTAAAGACTTTGCTCTTATTGCAGTTGTTGCTGGAGATGGACTTGCAGATATCTTCAAATCGCAAGGTGTTGACTATGTGATTTCAGGTGGTCAAACAATGAACCCATCAACAGAAGATATTGTTAAGGCTATTGAGCAGGTTAATGCTAAGAATGTTATCATCTTGCCAAACAATAAAAACATCTTTATGGCAGCACAATCAGCTGCTGAAGTAGTAGATGTCAATGCGGCTGTTGTTGAAACGCGTACAGTACCACAAGGCTTTACAAGTTTGCTTGCTTTTGATCCTAGCCAAAGTATCGAAGTGAATGTTGAAGCTATGACAGCTAGTCTTTCAGATGTAACAAGTGGTAGCGTGACCTTGGCGGTACGTGACACAACTATTGACGGACTTGAGATTCATGAAAATGATATCCTTGGTATGGTTGATGGTAAGATCCTTGTGTCTACACCAGATATGGACCAAGCCCTTCTTGACACTTTCGACAAGATGATTGACGAAGACAGTGAAATTGTTATGATTTACGTCGGCGAAGAAGGTAATCAAGACCAAGCTCAAGCACTTGCGGAAAAATTGGAAGAGGCTCACGAAGATATCGAAGTTGAAATCTTCCAAGGAGACCAACCAGTTTATCCATACCTCTTTAGTGTTGAATAATTTTGAAATAATCATTTAGGAAGTCTTAGGGCTTCCTTTTTGTTTTGTCAGTTTTGATACGGTTGGGACATCTTTTCGAAATTACAGAAATATTCTGAAAATTCCTTGACATTACTTTCCAAAGTGGTAACATATGTTGTAAGAAATTTTATAGATTGAAGGTAACATCATGAGAAGTGATATGATCAAAGTTGGTGTTGATAAGGCACCAGCACGCGGACTTTTGTATGCGACTGGGCAAGTTAAATCTGCCAAGGATATGCAAAAGCCCTTCATTGCTATTTGTAACTCTTATATTGATATTGTTCCAGGGCATGTTCACTTGCGTGAATTAGCAGATATTGCCAAGGAAGCCATCCGTGAGGCTGGCGGTATTCCTTTTGAGTTTAATACCATTGGTGTGGACGATGGGATTGCCATGGGGCATATTGGGATGCGTTACAGTCTTCCATCTCGTGAATTGATTGCCGATTCTGCAGAAACAGTTATTAATGCTCACTGGTTTGACGGGGTTTTCTATATTCCTAACTGTGATAAGATTACGCCAGGGATGATTTTGGCAGCCATGCGTACTAATGTGCCAGCAGTATTTTGTTCTGGTGGCCCTATGAAGGGTGGCGTTGATATGACTGGTCATCAAGCGACGCTATCAAGTTTGTTTGAAGCTGTAGGTACCTATCAGGCTGGAGATATGAGCAAGGAAGAGCTCGATTATTTGGAGAAAAATGCTTGTCCAACTTGTGGTTCATGTTCAGGGATGTTTACCGCTAACTCAATGAACTGTTTGATGGAAGTTTTGGGTCTTGCCCTTCCAGGTAACGGGACTATCTTAGCTGTTTCAGATGAACGTCGTGAATTGGTTCGTCAAGCAGCCACAAAATTGATGGATAACATCAAAAATAATGTTCGCCCACGTGATATTGTGACCAAAGAAGCTATCGATGATGCTTTTGCTCTTGATATGGCCATGGGTGGTTCAACCAATACTGTTCTCCATACCCTTGCTATTGCGCGTGAGGCTGGTATTGACTATGACCTTAAGGACATTAATGAAATTGCCAAGAAGACACCTTATCTCTCTAAAATTGCCCCTTCAAGTGTTTACACCATGCATGATGTGCATGAAGCTGGTG
>OGEQ01003150.1_pt1 | contig 9889 bp, 8 predicted proteins | sample 1570731 | NCBI WGS metagenome assembly OGEQ01 (sample SAMEA2582132, study PRJEB24529) | metagenome | biome: Human gut stool | place: China | collected 2011 | reverse complement strand
CAGACCGTTGGGGCCGCTTAATTCGTTTTTTGTCTAACTTTTGGGGTTCATATCACGGTAGCAGTGGGAGCTTTTGGATGCTTATGGAATCCGGGGGGCTGGGGCTCAGCGGCCGATCAGCAGATCCCGGCGGCCCCGGCCATTGACGCTGAGGCGGACGGTGCTGCCGCACTGGTGCAGTTTGACCTTGGCATCGGCATCATAGCCCTCCGTCAGCAGGCTCAGGTTCAGGGTGGTGGAGGTCTTTTCGGTCTTGAACACCAGAGTGTTGATGCCGTTGTTCATCATGGTGGTCAGGTCCTCCATGGTGCAGCGGAAGGTAGCCACGCTGGCAGGCACATCCAGGGTCAGCACCGTGCCGTTCTGCCGGGCGGTGTACAGCACCTGGCGGCCAAACAGGCCCTTGACGCTGTAGTTCAGCTTCAGGGTGTCGCTCTCAGCACCGTCGGCACCAATGAGCATGATGTTGCCCTGGATGGCAGGGCCTTCCGGTGCGCCATAGCCGCCGTAGGTGGGGTCCTTTTCGCCAATGGCCACATCACCGTCGGCACTGATGAGCATGATGTTGCCCTGGATGGCAGGGCCTGCCGGGGCACCGTAGCCGCCGTAGGTGGGGTCCTTTTCGCCAATGGCCACGTCGGCAGCAAATGCGCCTACGCTGAGCATGGCAACGGCACAGGCAGCCACCGCAGCGGCAGCCAGGGTACGGGCAACTTTATGATTCAGCAGTTTCATAAGAAAATCCTCCTGTTTTTGCAGCCGGGATCCGGCTGTGTTTTTATGTTCTATCAACCATGGTTTTTTCTGCGGGGCTCTGAACCAGAACCGCCGTATCTGTCTTGTAAACGGATGCGGCGGCTGGATTATTGCAGGGAATGCAAAAAATTATTCAGTTTTTTCTTCTCCGTTCAGGATGGCCATAAACTCCTCCCCGGTGATGGTCTCCTTTTCGTAGAGGAACTTGGCCAGCTGGTCCAGCTTGTCCCGGTTCTCGGTAAGGATCTGCAGAGCCTTGGCGTGCTGGGCCTTTACCAGCTCCACCACCTTCTGGTCGATCTCGCGCTGGGTCTGTGCCGAGCAGGCCAGCGAGGTGTCACCGCCCAGATACTGGTTGTTCACCGTTTCCAGGGCCACCATGTCAAAGTCCTGGCTCATGCCGTACCGGGTGATCATGGCCCGGGCCAGCTTGGTGGCCTGCTCGATGTCGTTGGAGGCTCCGGTGGTAACAGAGTGGAACACCAGCTCCTCGGCGGCACGGCCTCCGGTAAAGGTGGCGATCTTGTTTTCCAGCTCCGTCTGGTTCATCAGGTAGTGGTTGCCCTCGTCCACCTGCATGGTGTAGCCCAGGGCACCGGAGGTCCGGGGGATGATGGTGATCTTTTGCACCGGAGCCGAGTGGGACTGCTTGGCTGCCACCAGGGCGTGGCCGATCTCGTGGTAGGCCACGATGCACTTTTCCTGATCCGTCAGGATGGAGTTCTTTTTCTGGTAGCCTGCAATGACCACCTCAATGCTCTCCTCCAGGTCTGCCTGGGTCACGCTCTTGCGCCCGGCCCGTACTGCTCGCAGAGCAGCCTCGTTGACGATGTTGGCCAGCTCGGCACCGGAGGCACCGGAGGCCATGCGGGCCACAGTGTTAAAGTCCACCCCTGGGGCGATCTTTACCTTTTTGGCGTGGACCTTCAGGATCTCCTCCCGGCCCTTGATATCCGGCAGGCCTACATACACCTGACGGTCAAACCGGCCGGGCCGCAGCAATGCGGGGTCCAGCACGTCCGCCCGGTTGGTGGCGGCCAGGACCACCACGCCCTCGTTGGCGGCAAAGCCGTCCATCTCTACCAAAAGCTGGTTCAACGTCTGCTCACGTTCGTCATGACCGCCGCCCAGACCGGTGCCGCGCTGGCGGCCCACGGCGTCGATCTCGTCAATGAACACAATGGCGGGGGACTGCTTTTTCGCCTGCTCAAACAGGTCCCGGACACGGCTGGCGCCTACGCCCACATACAGTTCCACAAAGTCGGAACCGGAAATGGACAGGAAGCCCACGCCGGCCTCGCCGGCCACCGCCTTGGCAAGCAGCGTCTTGCCGGTACCCGGAGGGCCCACCAGCAGCACGCCCTTGGGGATCCGGGCGCCCAGATCGATATACTTCTTTGGATTTTTTAGGAACTCCACGATCTCCCGGAGCTCCTCCTTTTCCTCGTCGGCTCCCGCCACATCGGCAAAGGTGACCTGCTTATCCTTTTCGCTGAGACCACGGATCTGTGCGGAGCCAAACTTTGCCATCCGGTCCGGCCCCATGCCTCCCTGTGCCCGGACGCTCATGAGGTACCACATACCGCCGAACATCAGCGCCATCATCAGATAGGGGAGCATGATCCCCAGCCAGTCAGTCCCCTCCGGAGGGGGATAGCTGTAAGATTTGATGATTCCTGCTGCTTTCTGCTCCTTTACCAGATCGTTGAGATCGCTGTAAAAGAGGGTATAGTCATGGATCCGGCAGCGGACCGGCTGGTCGCTGCCCTTGACCTGCAGCATCAGCGTGCTGGAATCCGTAAAGCGGAAGGCCTCCACCTTCTGCTGCTCAAAAAGCTGCACCATCTCATCATAGGTCATCTCATCCCGCTGATTGAGCTGGGTCAGCCAGCTGACACATAAAATCACGATCAGCATCAGCGGCAGAATGCTGACGCCGGGTCTTCTTTTTACCATACGGGGGATCCCCCCTTTCTGTATTATCGCCGCATACAGGCGGCTGCGACGGTTCCCGCACCTGCCGGGAATCGCCGGTCATGCTCAGGTGTTTTCGTAAACGGCGGGCTTCAGCACACCGATGTAAGGCAGATTCCGGTAAAGCTGGGCATAATCCAGACCGTAGCCCACCACGAATTCGTCCGGCACCACAAAGCCGGACAGATCCGCTTCCACCGCCTTTTCCCGGCGGGAGGGCTTATCCAGCAGCGTCACGATAGAGATGCTCTTGGCGCCCTTTGCCATCAGATAGCTTTTCAGGAAGGCCAGAGTATTGCCGGAGTCCAGAATATCCTCCACAATGACAATCTCCCGGCCCGTGATGTCCTGCTGGAGATCATGGGTGATCTGCACCCGTCCGCTGGACACGGTGCCGTTCTGGTAAGAGCTGACAGCGATGAACTCCACGTCGCACATCAGCTGGGAAGCCCGCATCAAATCAGCCATGAAAATGAAGGAGCCCTTCAGCACCCCCAGAAACAAGGGGCGGTGTCCCTCATACCGCTTGTACAGCGCTTCACCCAACTCCGCGATTCGGGTCTTCAGCTCCTCTTCCGTTACCAGAACCTTGAGAATGTCTTTCTCCATCTCACTATTCATTGTTGTTCTCCTCTGTCACTTTTAAAAATATCACCCGCACCGCCCGCTCATATCGGTCCGGCGCGAAATTTTCCTGGATAGGCAGCCCCGGCACCGCCGCCGCGATGCCGTTCACCCGCAGGACCGGAAGCCGGTCCCGCTCCTGTGGGGAAATTCCCCGCTCTCCGCACAGGCGCTTGACAGTGCGGCCGTTCAGTCGGTCCTTGGAGTCCCAGGCCGTCACAGTCAGGTCGGCGGTCTCCGAGATGGAAATGAGAACACCCTCACCGGCCGACTCTGCCAGACTAACCTGCCACTGACCGAATGTGACGGTCTCTCCCACGGAAACAGCCTGCACCGCCGGCGCAGACGCCGCCTTGAAAAAGCGCAGCGCCGCCGGCTCCCGGAGGACCGTGACGCCGTAGGGCATGGAAAGCTGGCCCCGGTCCAACGTCAAAACCGCCCGGATATGAGCGGCGGTCAAGTCCTTTTCATGGCCTGCCACCGCCGCCAGCACCGCCAGCACCAGCCGTCCCCGCAGGGCCTCCGGCGCGTCTTGCAGCATGGCAAGAGGAACTGTCCCGGAAACGTTTGGGGGCACGGCGCATTGGGCCAGCAGTTTTCGACACGCAGCGTCCAGAGCCGCTTCATCCGCCGCCAGCAGCGATGCCGTGCGGCTCATGTTCTCCACAACTCTGGGATTCAGCTTCTTCAAAACCGGGAGCACCTGATGGCGCAGCATGTTCCGGGCGGCATCGTCCGTCCCATTGGTGGAATCCTCCACAAAAGGGATGCGGTGTTCTGCGGCGTAGGCCGCCAGCTCCGCCCGGGTCACACTCAGCAGCGGACGCAGGATACAGTCCCGCTTTTCCGGAATGCCAGTCAGCCCTTTCAGGCCCGTGCCCCGCAGCAGATTTAACAGCATGGTCTCTGCGCTGTCATCGGCGTGGTGGGCGGTCAGAATGCAGCCAAAGCCCTCCCGCCGCCGGGTCTCCTCCAAAAATTTATAGCGCAATTGTCGGGCGGCTTCCTCAACGGTGCGCCCGGTTTCCTCCGCAAAGGCCCGGACATCGCCCCGGCCCGCGAAAAAAGGAATTTCACGGGCGGCGCACCAGTCCCGGACGAAGGCCTCGTCCCGGTCCGCCTCCGCCCCCCGGAGCTGGTGATTGAAATGGGCAGCGGCTACCCGCCGTCCCTGCTTCTGCCCCTGCCGGACCGTCATTTCCAGCAGGCACATGGAGTCCAGTCCGCCGGACACGGCGCACAGTGCGCCGCCCTCCGGCAGCTCCACCGTCGTCAGAGGATCAGTCATCCTCATCATAGCGGTTTTCCAGCGTGGCAAAGGTGGTGTACTCCGGCATCCACCGCAGTTCCACCTTGCCAGTCTCGCCGTGACGGTTTTTCGCTACGATACACTCGGCAATATTCCGCTTTTCGGAATCCTCGTTATAGTAATCGTCACGGTACAGGAACATTACGATGTCGGCATCCTGCTCGATGGCGCCGGATTCACGGAGGTCCGACAGCATGGGCCGTTTATCGTCCCGCTTCTCGTTGGCACGGGACAGCTGGCTCAGACAGATCACCGGCACATTCAGTTCCTTGGCCATGACCTTCAGCATACGGGACATTTCGCTGACCACCTGCTGACGGTTCTCGCCGCTGCGTCCACCGGATGCGGAGGTCATCAACTGCAGATAGTCGATGACTACCAGGCCCAAGCTGTCGATCCGGCGGCATTTGGCGTTCATATCCGCCACACTCAGCATGGGGTTATCGTCAATACGGATATCCACTCTATTCAATACGCCGGCAGCGGCGGCGATCTTCTCCCAGTCCGTCTCCCGCAGAGAGCCGGTAACAAGCCGGGTGTTCTCCACACAGGCTTCGGAGCTGAGAAGCCGGGTCGCCAGCTGCTCCCGGGACATTTCCAGCGAAAACATGGCCACGGTCTTTTTCTCAGACTTCGCCACATTCAGTGCTACGTTCAGTGCAAAGGAGGTTTTGCCCATACCGGGACGGGCCGCCAGCAGGATCAGGTCCGATTTATTCAGGCCGCTGATCTTCCGGTCCACAGCGGACAAGCCGGTGGACAGGCCCGGAAGTCGGCTTTCGCTCTCGCTCATCTCGTTGAGCCGGTCCAGCACATCCGGCAGCACCATCCGCAGAGGCACCATATCCTGCGCACTCTGGCCGCGGCGGACGGCGTAGATCTTCTGCTCGGCAGCTTCCAGAATGGCAGCGGCTTCTCCGATGCCCTCCTGCACCAGCACCGTGATCTCCCCCGCCGCCTGAGCAACGCCCCGCAGCAACGCCTTATCCCGAACGATGGCCACATACTCCATCACGTTGGCGCTGGTGGGGGTGATCTCCATGAGCTGCGCCAGATAGGAGCGGGTGGTATTTTCGTCATAAGTCCCGGCCTTTTGCATCTCCTCGCAGACGGTGATGCCGTCAATAGGCCGGGCGTAGGTAAACATAGTGTAGATGGTCTCGAAAATCTCCCGGTTCTGCCGCAGATAGAAGTCCGAGGGCACCAACTTATCCATCACGTCCTTGACGCAGCCCTCGTCGATGAGCATGGAGCCTAAAACGGCCTGCTCGCCCTCCAACGAATGGGGCATCTGCCGCAGCAGAAGATCTTCGTTAGCCATGGAACTCTCCTTCCCGCTTCTCCGGAAGCGCAAGTTAGACATTTAGACATACAATCATTTTTGTCAGGGCGTCCCCCAGGGGAGCCTCTCTTGCCCCTGCGGGGCAATTCACCTTCTGTACCTGACAAAAACACATTGACTCAACTGCCTTGGGCAGCGTTCACCAGTGAGCGGATCTCACTGGTGCGGGGTTTACTCAAGGGGAAACCGCCGCAGCGCCGCCAGTGGCGGAATAAGCAAGGCTGTTTCGAGGATGCGGCACGATTTGCAGTCTTATCATAGAGACTGCAAATCGTATTGCCGCGACGGTGTATCCTGATCCCCCTTGAATTAGTCTTACTTCTCCTCGCAGACAGTGACGTACACGGTACCGCTGACCTCAAAGCCCAGCTTGGCCTTCACCTGATAGCTGCCGTAGGCCTTGATCGGCTCATCCAGTACGATCTTCTGCTTGGGAATATCCACGCCGTACTGGGCCTTCAGGCCCTCGGAGATCTCCTTGTTGGTCACGGCGCCGAACAGCTTGCCGCCGTTGCCGGCCTTGGCGCTGAGCTTCACGGGGCAGTTCTGGAGCTTCCCGGCGATCTCCTGCGCCTCAGCCTTCAGCCGAGCTTCCTCGGCCTTGCGGGCCTTCTCTTTCAGGTTCATGGTGTTGATGGCGTCCGCCGTGGCAGGCACCGCCAGCTTTCTGGGCAGAAGGAAGTTCCGGCCGTAGCCCTCGGAAACCTCGATCATCTCGCCCTTCTTGCCCTGACCCTTCACGTCCTGCTGTAAAATCACTTTCATGTTATATATCCTCACTTTCCGAATGTTCTGAATGAATTTGCTTTTTCAATTCCTGAAGCTCCGCTTCCAGCGCTTCGACCTTTTGTGCCATGCTGCTCCACGCGCAGACAGCAATCGCCAGAATCAGTGCGATCACAGCGCCTGCCCGATAGATGCCGGTACCTCTGAGATCAAACAGCATCCACCCACCAAAGAAGATAAATACCTCCATCAGGATCAGGCAGACCACATACGCCTTCAAAAACGCCTTCATAGGCCGCCTCACTTTTCAAAGTATGCGTCCAAGACCCCAATCAACTGCTGACGGACGCTCTCCGGGTCCGTGTCCTCGATCCGTGCGCCTGCGGTGGTAGAGTTGCCGCCGCCGCCCAAGGCCTCCAGGATCACCTGCACGTTGATCTCGCCCAGAGACCGGGCTGACATCAGCACCGCTCCCTCGGCGGCGTAGATCACGAAGGAAGCCTGAACGCCCTTCAGGGTCAGCAGATCGTCCGCCGCCTGAGCCGCTGCAACGCGGTCCACGCCCGGCTCCTCCACCACGGAGACCGCGATGTTGCTCCGGTACATCTCCGCGCGGCGGATGATGTCGTATTTCGTGACCATATCCTTCAAATCGCCTTGGAACAGCCGCTGGACCTCAGCCGTATCCGCGCCGGAACGCCGCAGGAAGGCCGCCGCCTCAAAGGTGCGGCCGCCGGTCCGCTGGGTGAAATGCTTGGTATCCAGCACGATACCCGCCAGCAGCGCCCCCGCTTCCTCCCGCAGAAGATCGGTGGGCTCCACCAGATATTGCAGCAGCTCCGTCACCAGCTCGCTGGCGGACGAGGCGTAAGGCTCGTGGAAGTTGAAGGCAGCGTTTTCGATATAAGTCGCTGCCCGGCGGTGATGATCAATGACCGCCACCCGGTTGCAGGATTCCAAAAGCTGGGGATTTTCCACCATGTCCGGACGGTTGGTATCCACCACCACCAGAAGCGTGTCGGCCCGCATCTGCAAAAATGCCTCAGCAGGGGTAAGGAACACGCCGCTGTACTCCGGCAGCGCGTCCAGCCGGGCGATCAGGGTCTCGGCCGCAGTGTGCTCCCGGTCAATGACGATCCGTGCCTGCTTTCCCCGCTTTCGGGCGGCGCAGCAAATGCCCGCGGCAGCGCCCACGGCATCCATATCCGCAAAGGAGTGGCCCATGATGTAGACCTCTCCCGCGTCTGCGATCAGCTCCCGGAAGGCGTTGGCCATCACGCGGGATTTCACTTTGGTCCGCTTCTCCGTGGCCTTGGTACGGCCGCCGTAGAAGGCGAAGTCCACCTGATTCCGCACCACCGCCTGATCGCCGCCCCGGCTCAGTGCCATTTCCAGCGAGAGCTTGGCGTTTTTGTACAGCTCCGGGATACTGGGAGAATCCTTGCCGATGCCGATGGACAAGGTTGGGTGGATATTCTCCGCCACGCGGATCGCCCGGACAGTGTCCAGAATGGAGAACTTTTCGTCCACAAAATGCTGGAAATACTGTTCTTCAAACAGGAACAGGTAATGGTTCCGGTCCGTTTTCAGCAGGATGCCCTGGCCTGCGTTGGCCCAGGTCTGCAATTTTTCATCGATCTGCGCCAGAACCGCGCTGCGCTGGGTATCCTCGCAGGCTTTCATCAGGTCCTCGTAGTTGTCCAGCATCAGGATCGCCGCCACCGGGCGGCTGGCCTCGTAGACCTCTCTCAGATGATCAGCCTCCGTAGTCTCCACCCAGTAGGTGGTGGCCACCAGGCTCTGCACGCCGGTGCGGTTCCGGGAGCGCACCAGGCTGCCGTAGACCCGGAAACGGTGATTGTTCAGCTCCACCCGCTCCGGGCTTTCCTGCTTTCCGCTCAGCAGCCACTGGACCTGAAAATCCGGTACAGCCTCGGAAAGCCGCATCTCAAAGAGATGCTCCCGGACGCCGGCCAGCTGCAAAAAGCTCTCGTTGCTCCAGATGATCTCCCCGGTATCCGGCCGGAACACCAGCGTGGGCAGAGGGGAGTTGATGAGGGTGGACTTACTGGCGGTGTCCACGCTGCCGGTGACAGAGTCGATGTACTGCAAAACGCCCTGCCGCCGCTTCTGATTGCTCTGTCGGAAATAGAAGTACAGCAGAACGGTCAGCGTTCCCTCAGCCAAGGCCAGCTGCCAGTTGACAGGGATGGCCGCCACGGCAAAGAGCAACATAACGGCGAAATAAAATTTTAAATTCGGCTCCAACAGGCGGGAGAGTTTCTTATTGCTCATTCCTTACCTCATTCTCCGATGGGGACAGGCTGGCCTGTCCCTCAGAAATCATGAAATTCATCCGATAGGTTTTTTTATTATATCAGTTTACCGGCAAATACACAATGGTATTTCTACTGAAATCTTACGAAAACAGGCGACAGGCGGGGCGGATACGCCCGATGGCGGAAACGCCCCGCTGCCCCGTGGGGCAGCAGGACGTTTTTTTAAGTGGATTCCTTTTCATGGAGTCTGATCCAAAGGGTATGGGCCACATTTTGCGGCAGCACCGCCGCCAGTGCCGTCTCGTCCGCCTCCCGGATGGCCTTCACCGTGCCGAAGCGCTTCCGCAGCTCCGCCTGCCGCTTGGGTCCCAGACCGGGAACGCCGTCCAGTACGGAGCGCATGGCGCTCTTGGTATGGTGCTGGTGGTGATAGGTGATAGCGAAACGGTGGGTCTCCTCCTGGATCTGGCCGATGAGTGAAAACACCGCCTGATCGTTCACAATGCCGATCTCCCGGCCCTCTGGGGTGACCAGCGCCCGGGTGCGGTGGCGGTCATCCTTCACCATGCCGAAGATGGGCACCGTGCAGCCGAATTGTTCCGCCACCTCCCGGACGGCGTCGGCATGGGTCACGCCGCCGTCGATCAAAAACACATCCGGCAAGGGCAGAAACTTTTCGTCCCCGTCCGCCGCCCTTTGCAGCCGCCGCCGCAGCACCTCCCGCATGGAGGCGTAGTCATCCGGGTGCCCGCCGGTCAGTTCCTTGATCTGGAACCGGCGGTAGGCGGATTTCAAGGGCTTTGTCCCCTGATAGACCACCATGGAGGCCACAATGTCGCTGCTGCCGGTGTTGGAAATATCGAAGGACTCCATCCGCTT
>OGEQ01003147.1_pt1 | contig 9896 bp, 9 predicted proteins | sample 1570731 | NCBI WGS metagenome assembly OGEQ01 (sample SAMEA2582132, study PRJEB24529) | metagenome | biome: Human gut stool | place: China | collected 2011 | reverse complement strand
ATATGCTTTATATATTTTGTAACCATCCTGACTCAGATAGATTTCAATCGCATCCACGATCTCTTTGTCATCATCACATACCAGAATTGTCTGCATTCTCTTCTCTCCATTCTAACGTGGCAGATATCGCACTGCATATCAGCCTTTCTATTGCCTGTTTTCTTCATTTTAACAGACACGCGCAAATTGTTATAGAGGAGATTTCTTAATTATTTTTAAAAATCTGCGCGCAAAATTAAGAGAATCTTTATTGCGGGCGGCATATTCCCGCTTTAAGATAAGCAGGTAACCCAACCATGCTTTTATTCTGGAGGATCTTTGATATGAAAAAGAAAAAAACGAAGAAACGCCGCAGAGTCATTTTGCTGATTGCAGAAATTATTCTGATTCTTCTGCTGACTCTTTTGTTGTTTGCAGTTGTAAAACTTTCAAAAATACAGAAAACAAAGCTTGACATGGATCAGGTCGCCATCAATGAAGATCTGTCCTCCGAAACAATGGATGCCATGTCCAAAGGGCGGAGCGATGTCATTATGCTCGCCAATATCAACAACAAAACGCACGAGGTCCAACTGGTCTCCATCTACCGGGATACCTATCTGGACACCGGCAGCGGAGTCTTTGAAAAATGCAACGCCGCCTACGCAAAAGGAGGACCCGAGCAGGCGCTCTCAATGCTCAATACCAATCTCGATCTTGCAATCACAGATTATGTGACGGTGGATTTCAGTGCAATTGTCGAATGTGTGGATCTGCTGGGCGGCGTGGAAATGACGATCACCGATGACGAAGCCAGCCTGATGCTCGGCTATATTCAGGAATTAAACCGCCTTACCGGAAATACCGCTTCCTGCCCGTCTTCCGGCGGAACTTACACCTTAAACGGCGTGCAGGCAACGGCATTTGCACGAATCCGTTACGGCGGCGGTGATGATTACAAGCGCACGGAACGTCAGCGTGCGGTACTTTCAGCTATGATTGCCAAAGCACAAAAATCCGATCTGAAGACGCTCAACGCACTAATCAACACTCTCTTCAGCGATATTCAGACCAGCTTCTCCAATGCGGATCTGCTTGCACTCGCCACCAATATTTTTAATTACAAGCGCAGCGGGACCAACGGGTTCCCATATGAAAAAACCGCCCACCGCTATGACAAAGTGGGAGATGTCGTGATTCCCTGCGACCTATCGTCCAATGTCACGGCACTTCATCAGTTCCTCTATACAGATATGGCTTACACGCCTTCCGATACAGTGAAAAACAACAGTGAAATGATCACCAGCAAAACCGGTTACCGCGAGGGCGACAGCTTCTGATCCCGCTTCAAATGGGCTTTCTGCCATATCAGTGACAACTGCGCCTTTAATGATAAAAATACACCTGCTATGATATTCTTTATCTTCAGCGGGTGTATTTTTTCATGTCCTGCATATTCTAAGTAGTATCGTTTTCAACTTACAGTTGATCTCTTCAGACCCGCAAGTATGGGAAACATGCACTAGACTAAGCAGGAAAGCGAGGCGTTGATTATGGACAAGAATATGGCAGACCGTTTAATTGAATTACGTGAAAAGAATCATCTGTCCCAGAGTGCAGTCGCAAATCGTCTCGGTGTAACGCCTGCCTTAATCAGCGCTTATGAGAAAACGGAGCGTAACCCCAGTCTGGAGCGCCTGATCGCACTGGCTGATATCTATCACACATCCACGGACTATATTCTTGGACGAACCACGACCGATTCCTACGCTACGATCATCGAGGTAAAAGACCTCACCGATGCGCAGATCCGTATTCTGCGTGAACTTGTCGAAGTCATGAAGCACACGGACGCTACCCGGTCGTAGGGTCACTCTTTCTTTTGTCTCTTTTGTCTGTCCCTCCTCTTCTCCTGTGTCTTTTATTCTTATCCCTTTTATCTGTGTGATCTGTATTCTGTTCCCTCTTCATCTGGTCTTTTTCACTTAGTTCCCGCGCCATCTGCAAAAGAACCTCTGTGCGGTCACCGAGCCGGGCATACGCCTGATCCTCCCGGATTCTTCGGATTGCAAAATGCCTCTTGGCAAAGATGACGATCATGTCAATGATCAGATAAGACAGCGCAATATTGGGCGTAATCCCTGTAAAATAGTAAAATAGGATGCAAAAAATTGCCGGTCCGATCAATACCAGCGAATACAGGTTGTTGCGCTGTATGTTCGTCATAAGATAAAACCAGCTCTCTTCGGGATCCGCATCCACCCAGTGTGCGCGTTCGTATGCAAATCTTTCCCGCCTTTTCAGAATTCTATCTTTAATACTCATGTCCTGTCCTTTATTCTATCGAATTGATACTGTTTTAGACATTTTAACATAGAGTTGAAATATTTGCAATCTATAGGTGTAGTTTTTATTTCTTAATTTTTCCGTTCTCCACCAAAATACCGCACATCGTATGTGTTACAGATTCTGCGTATCTCGATGACGCCCACCACCGCTGCAAGCACGCCGCTCGCCACATTGCTCACCGCCATGACAATGCCGGCGCTGACGTTTCCGAGATCCGTGAACTGCTGCAACGCCCAAAGTACCGGCACGCGGAACAGAAAGACACGGCAGAAGTTCATGACCAGTGTCACACGCGTCTTTCCAAATCCATAGAGCAGCGCCATTACCGCCGCGTTTACGCCGAGCGGGATTGCTCCGACCGCCTCAAACCGGTAAATCTGTTTGATCATCTCGGCAAACTCTGCATTGTCCCCGGCAAAGAGACCTGCCAGCTGGTTTAAGCATAACAGCGACGCCGTCATGATGACCAGTCCGATGAGCATGTCAATGTAAAGCACCCAGCGGAACGCCAAAAGCGCGCGCTTCGGTCTGCCAGCCCCCAGATTCTGACTGATAATGGAGGAGCCTCCCTCCTGAAATCCGTTCTGCGGGTTTGTCGTGATGCCGCCGATATTGTTGGAGATTCCAAGCGCTCCCACCGTCCAGGAACCGTAGACGGTACTCATCGAATTGACAATCACCTTTCCGACCGCAAACGCAATCCGCTCCACGATGACCGGAAACGACAGCGTGAGCATCGGGCAGATGACCTCCTTTTTTATGGAGATGGCACGCAATGAGAAGCCAAACGCATTTCCCTTCTGGTTCATATTGATGCACGCAGCGAGAAGAAGAAAGCTCTGCGAGATGATCGTCGCACAGGAGATCATATTGATGCCTCCGCCCAGCCCGTAGACAAACCATGCCGTCAGCCCCAGTTTCACTACGATGACCGCCGTATTGAGAATCAGAATCCGTTTGGAATTTCCTCTGGCACGCTCAATGGCGATGTAGACGTTATTGAAAAACGTGATGACCATTCCGAACAACTCCAGCCTGAAATACGTGCTCCCGTCCGCAATAAATTCTTCCGGTGTATTCATCAGGCGCAGGAACTCCGGCGTGAACGGCACCAGGACAAGCAGTATTGCGATACCGAGCGCCCCGCACATGGCAAACATTGTGCTGACACGCTTTTTTACCAGCATGAAATCGCCGGCCCCATATGCCTGGCTCACCTTGATGCTGGCGCCCACCGCAAGCCCGGTTCCCACCGCCGAGATCATCATGTTGATCTGGGACAAATACGCGACCGCGGACACCGCGGATGCGCCGATATGTGACGCCATCATGGTATCGAGTATCTTAAAAAGCTGGTTCAGGCTCTCATAGAGCGCCAGTGGAAATCCCACATACAATACCACCCGCCACATGGGTCCGTTCAGGGAAAACTCGCGAAATTGTTCGTCCTTTTTTGAAAGATCTGCCTGCATGTTCTTCTCCATTCTTTTTGTATCTGCGTTTCTTTACTTTTCTGTTCTCCCATGGTATAACAAAAATATATTTATTTATACGAATTTTTTCCGTTATTTTGCTTTATACTACTGATTTTTTGTCATTGCAGGCAAAAATCCAGAATCACCATTCCGCAGAAACCTTCACGGAACCAGGAACAGGAGTTATACCCATGAACGATTTCGCTTCCTCCAGCTGTCACGACCGCATTGCCGATTTTAAAATTACGCAGGTACAGCGCGATTCGCATTTTGATATGGGAGAATCCCATTATCACCCGTACTACGAATTTTATTACCTGCTGTCCGGTCAGTGCCGCTGTTTTATCAGCCACAGCATTTACCGGCTCTTTCCAGGGGATCTGATTATGATTCCTCCCTCTGTGCTGCACCGCGTTCTCTATGAAACCAAGCGTCCTGCCGAGCGCATCAACATCTTTTTTTCGGAAGATTACTTACACTGGGTGTCTGCCGCCAGCGGCCCGGATCTTTGCGTCGGGCTTTTTTCCCGCAGCAGACTCACCATTCCGTCTTCCAGCCGTCCGCAGTTAGAACGCCTGATGACGCGCCTGCGCCTTGAATCCGAAAGCAGCGATCCTTATGCACCGCTCATGACCAAAAGTCTTTTTTCAGAGCTTCTGGTTGAGATCGCGCGCTGCCAGGATGTCCACCAGACTCCGCAATTTCTGGACGAGACCAGCACCGCCATCCAGGAAAGCGCGCGCTACATCTACGAACATTACGAGGAACCGGTCTCACTGGCAGCCGCCGCGGCGGTCGCACATATGAATCCCACTTATTTTTCCAAAAAATTCCGGGAGACAACCGGATTCGGATTTAAGGAATACTTAACGCACATCCGCCTTCAGAACGCCGCGCACCTTCTGCGCACGACGGACACTTCGATCACTGAAATTGCCGGGATCTGCGGTTTTTCCGACGGCAATTATTTCGGAGACGCGTTCCGGAAACACTATGGCATGTCGCCGCGCGCCTACCGGCTGACGTAACAAAACGCCTGAGTCCCCCAAGCACCTCGTGAGATGCAATATAGGGGAACTCAGGCGTATAACCCGGCAATACTTCTTCCTTGCTTCCTGTATGAAATTGAATGGTGGAAATATCTTTCTCCGGATCTGCTCCTTTTGATTCTCTTACTTCGGCCGCTTGCCAAAGAAAGAATGGCGCTCCGGTTTCTTCTCCTCTTTCCCGCCGTCAGCGTCTTCCTTCCATTTAAAGTATTCCGCATCAAGATTTACTTTTATCTCCGCCCCGGTCTCACCAGTGTTCTTCTCCGGCTCTTCCTCCGGTTCCTCTGTCTCTAGCGGAATCCCGTTCTTCTCAAAATACTCTTCGTTTATCTTGATCTCCGGCTTTACGGATGCATAGACGGAAGTCGCCTCCTCTTCCTCCTGCTCACGCTTCGCGCGTTCCTTTGCAATCTCCTTGTTGCGCTGCTCGATCAGATTCATGTATTTGTTCGTATCCCTTAAATCCTCAAGGTGGCTCTTTAACTCCGACTGATCTCTGCGCACATTTGATTTTTCCTGCGCAAGCGCATCATTCATCTTATCGCAGATCTCCCGGACAGAGTCCATCGCATCCTGCATGATATCCTGTACGCGGTGAAGCGCCTCATCCGTATACATGACCGATCCGGCATACACATCCTCCGCCATGCGGTTCGCATCCTCGACGATTCCGTCCGTCTTCTTGCGGAACTGTCGTTCCGCTGCATCGCGGCTCTGCTGGGTAAGCTCATGTTCCTCCATGAGTTCGTAGATGCAGACATTCAGGCGCTGCAGGAGATTTAACGCCTCCTTTTTGTCTATGATAACCCGATTTGTCGCTTTATCATACACCTCGCTGTTGGCATACATGATATGCATTTCCCGCAACACCTGCTCTGTCTTATCCTGCGCACTCATAATGGTCTCCTGTATTTCAATTATCTTTTATGTATTGTATCTGCTTTCCGTCTCCGTATACGTTTTATCAATTTTACCACTAACACAATCAGTAATACAACCAGAATTATCACAATCAGAATCACGGCGATAATCATAGCCGCATATTTATTCGGGCTCTTTACAAGATCTCCGAGCGAGCGGCTCTCATCCACCACCTTGCGGTCGTGCATCTGGCTGTAATAAGACGGCACATTGGCAATACCGTCGCCGTCTGTATCCTCAAAGGACTGCATATATCTGGCAATCGAATCCCACGCTTTTAACTCGCGGTCCCCCTCCATCACGATGACGTCCTCAAAATCCTCGATCGGCGTTCCGTCCGCATACTTTGGCACAAGCGACAACAGTCCGTGCGACATATCCGTCACCGCACTTAACATCTGTCCGCTGTAGAGATCTGCCACAACGCGGTACAGCTTATCGTCCTCAAGCTCCACGCGGCTTCCGTTCTCATCGGTCAGATAAACATCCGTCACCTTATTTAAAATCATGCGGTTCGGATTGTATGTAAAATGAAGTCCGCTCATGTAAAGTCTGGCTGTCGTCATGTAATCAGAAACGGACGCGTCAATCTCCGCGGCTGTGCGAAGTTCCTTCCCTGTCAGATAGACACTGATCAGCGGGTATCCCGGCACGCCGTCCGGACCAATGCCAAGGGAAAAAGAATTAAACACCTGCTCCACCGTAATGTCCCCGGCCGTGTAGGTATCGCGCACCGTACCGCTCGGAACCACGGCAACGTCCACCGGTACTCCGTCAAAATCATCGGAGTTCTCCACGGCATACACATAGGCGTCCGACATCAGGTCACCCAGATTGTGTTCCGTGTGCTCATACTCGAGATCATGCAGCGTGGAAAACTGCACATTATTGGTTGCAAGCACCTCATCCTTGGTGTAACCGAAATCCGCGAGATAACCGGTATCCACCGCTTCCATGAAGCCATCAATCTTCTCCTGGGTCGCTCCGTCCGCAGTGATGGTCGAAAGAATCGGAACCAGCTTATAATCCGTTATCTCCCATCTGCCATCGCTCTTCTGGGTCATGGAAAGTTCTCCGATCTTTCTGCCGTACTCTCCCGTGGATACAATATACGTGTCGCCGTGCACGATCGGCTCCGCGAGCTCTGTGTGGGTATGACCGCTGATAATCAGGTCAAGATCCGGCACACTCTTGGCAAGAATCTCATCCTCGGATTTGCTCTCATCCTCCCACGTACCGCTGTGTGATACGCAGACGATCATGTCCACATCCTCATTTGCCTTGATCTCTGCCACCGTCTCCCTGACCGCTTCCACCGGATCGCGGAATAACAGTTCACAGGTCGGCGCGCAGGCAAGTGCGTCCACACCGAACACACCTGTCACAGCGACATTGACGTCTCCCTTTTGCAGCACGACATAATCCTTCACGCCGTACTCCTCAAATCCGCTCTGGATCTGCTGCTGTCCGTCATTTAATCCCGCAGCCTCCATCGCGTCCCAGTCTACATTACACACCACAAGCTCCGGCAGTACGTCGCCGCTTTCGGCTGCACTCTTTAGCATCTGTGCCAGTCCGCTGGAACGGTAATCAAACTCGTGGTTACCAAACGTCGTCACTTCACAGCCGATTGCGCCCAGCATCCGGAGCTCCGCCGCCTCATCCTCATAGACGGTCTGCACCAGCGTACCCATGGAAAAATCACCGCCATCGACCACAAGCGTGTCCGGATTCTCCGCTTTCTGCTCATCGATCACTGTCTTGATCCTTGCAAAACCGCCCACCTCTGTGGATTCTCCGTCAATCACTGTGGAAAAACTGTTCAGATGGGAGTGGGTGTCGTGTGTGAACACCACATCCAGTGTCTTCCCGGCCGCCTCCGCAGCCGCAGCTGTCTGTGCGCCGCCGGCAAACAGCGGCACAACCAAGGCTGCCGCAAGCAGCCCTGTCAGAATTCTTTTTTTGTTTTTCATTCAAAAACCCTCCTTAATTATGAAATATACTCCCCATTTACACTCATCGGACCCCCTTAGATCCCGATCAGCTCTTAAGATAGGTTTATTTTACCATGAAAACAGGGCTATTGCAAATGCCACAGCCCTGTTCCTCTTACTTCTATGATCACTTAGAATACATCGCAAAATACTCCTGCGCCTTCCTCAATGGAATATCCAGCTTTTCCTGCAAACGTGCCAGAATGTCCGGTTACGGAACATTGTATGCACAGCCAGTTTCAACGATTCCCTCTGCAAGTCCAAACCGCGCTCCTTCCTCGCGTCCGGCTTCGTATTCCGCTTCCCGCAGCTTTTTTTCTTCAAAGTCCTTGTCGTACTCCAGTATACTCACCATTTCCACCTCCGCACGGCTTTCCCTCAAAAAGTCTTCCAGACTCCCTTCTGCGATACACTCTTCTACCGCCCGCTTTACTGCCGCATCCAGTTCCATTTCTGCGGTGTATCTACGCACTTTCGCCACGTACTGTGCATATTCCTTTAACACCTGACAATGTTCCATGAGTTTCCGATTGCATCCTTCGTTCACGTTCAGCACGATTACCCGCAATTCTAAGTTCGGCTCCCCTTCCAGATTCTCATATGCATCGGACAGGCGGAGTTCTGTACACTCTTCCAGATCTTCTGTTCCATTATAAAATATGACAAACTTCGGAGTGGGCAGTTTCTGCAATGTCGAGGAGTACAGCGATTTATTATTTACATATGCCTGATATTCCAGCGAAATATAGAACATGTCACGCAGCGGCATGTTCGGATTTTTCGTGGACTGATGCTCATAAAGGCAGATCTGGGTATCTACCATAAACGCAAGATCGTTTTTCATTCCCATGTAAATTGCGTTCTTCAAGGTAACAATTTTTAAGTCTTCTGCGTTTTCGTAGTGCCGGTCATTCATGGCATTGTAGAGCGACAGCAGTTTTTCCTTGTCAGAAAACAACATCCGGAATACTGTATCCTTGTACTCACGCTTTGCATGCGGTTCGCTGACTGTCGTTGCCAATTTTTCCATATTCAGTTCCCCCTTGTCAGGGATCGCTTTTCATGATTCCTGCTCTTTTCCTTAAAATGAGTTTAAAAGCATAGACCTTTGAAATGCGATTAGAATATAGACGGTGCATACACCTGGACTCGTTAGAAATATGCTTTTGTTGATGTGATTATTTTACCATCTATGTGATGTTCCTACAAGCATCTTTTTCTCTTTTTATGTATTTTCTCTCTGCCTTTTCCCTGTCTCTCCTCTGTATATGGTGTTTCTTATAAGGAAGAGGGGGAACACGCTATACAGTGTGTTACCCCTCTTCCCTATACTCTTATATTTTGTTTTAATGCCTATTTGATAAATCCCACCTGTTTGCTGATCTTCTCGATCTGCTCGTCCTTGCGCTTGTTGAACTCAATCTTGTTTTTCTCAAAAAGATTATTGCCCTTTGTATCGATGGACACAATCAGCGGACCAAACTCTTTGACACGGCAGTTCCAAAGTGTTTCCGGCATTCCGAGATCTCTCCACTCGGCCGCCACAATCTCCTCGACCTCCGTTGCAGCCACGACTGCATTTCCTGCCGGGAAAACACAGTGGATGGCACCGAATTCCTTGCAGGCACGCTCCGTATTTTCCTTCATTCCGCCCTTGCCGATGATGACACGCACGCCGGTCTCTTTTACAAACTCATACTCAAATTTTTCCATGCGCATGCTCGTGGTCGGTCCGACAGAGACCATCTCAAACTTGTCGTTCTCCAGCGGACGGATGATCGGTCCTGCATGGAAAATCGCGTTGTTTCTGACATCTACCGGAAGTTCTCTTCCCTCCTCAACCAGACGGCGGTGTGCAACATCGCGGCAGGTTGTCATGCTTCCGTTCAGATAAATAATATCTCCGGCCTTAATATCTGCAAGATCCTCCGCAGAAATCGGAGTTGTTAAAATTTTCTTTCCATCTTTCATCTCTACCATTATAATTCCACCCCCGAATGTGTTGTGATCGTATAGTTCAGATCCTTATCAAAGATAATGTGTCCTCTTCTGTGGCTCCAGCAGCCGACATTGACTGCCACACCGATCGTGGACGGATGACGCGCCGTGTTCTCGATGTTAACGCCCAT
>OGEQ01003137.1_pt1 | contig 9939 bp, 10 predicted proteins | sample 1570731 | NCBI WGS metagenome assembly OGEQ01 (sample SAMEA2582132, study PRJEB24529) | metagenome | biome: Human gut stool | place: China | collected 2011 | reverse complement strand
GGGTACAGTCAGCGAATACGGAAAGTTGATTTCATATACGTTCAAAGGAACTACTGCCAGCGACTTGCGCATTGTGCTGAATGATGACCGTGTAGGAGTGGCGGAAGTGAAAATTAACGATTAACTAAATACTAATCACTAATGAAATCTCTTCTTTTCTGTATGCTTGGATTAGCAATGACAGCCTGCGCACCCCGCAAAGCGGGAAACGTAAACAACGGAAGTGACGAACTCGCCATGCTGGTAGGACTTGCCACCTCGCTCAGTTCCATCGAAGTGCTCAACCCGTCTTATCTCATCCCTTCAGAAGATGGAAGGTTTGTCTATGCCGTCAGCGAAATGAATGACACAACCGCTGCCCTCAATGCTTTCTCCTTCGATAAGAAAACAGGAAAACTCAGTTTGTTAAACCGACAGCCCACTATGGGAGCCGATCCCTGCTACGTTGCCACCAATGGAAAAGAAGTACTCACGGCCAACTATAGCGGAGGTAGCATGTCTATCTTCCCGCTGAAAAAGAATGGTTCATTAGAACCTGTCGATACGCTTTTTGAAGGCAGTACCGGCGGACCGGACACTGAAAGACAGGCAACACCCCACGTACATTGCACTGTCTTCTCTCCGGATGGAAAATATATCTTTGCCACTGACTTCAGTGCCGACCGCATCCTGCGCTTTGTGATGCACCCCGACAACCCTATTCCTCATGCTTCTCTGGAAGCCGTTGGCATTGAGGCAGATTCCGGCCCGCGCCATCTGACATTCAGCCCTAACGGGAAGTTTGCCTATCTCATCACCGAACTGTCCGGTAAGGTCATTGCCTTCAGTTACGACGACGGCTGCCTGGAACAGATACAGACTATCACAGCCGACACCGTAGCCGCCCGTGGAAGTGCAGACATCCACCTCAGTCCGGATGGGAAATACCTCTACGCCAGCAACCGTCTGAAAGAAGACGGCATCGCCATCTTTGCCGTGAATCCCGAAAATGGGACCTTGGCAAAGGTAGGTTATCAGCCCACCGGCATCCATCCCCGCAACTTCAACATCACGCCCAACGGTAAATACTTGCTTGCCGCCTGCCGCGACAGCAATGTCATTCAGGTATACAAACGAAACGAAGTTACCGGACTCTTGGAAGATACTCATCAGGACATTGTAGTCGACATGCCGGTTTGCGTACAGTTCGTCAGCTCTGTTAATAATTTATAAAGCAATATTTAGCAAAGATAACTTCATTAACTTTGTCCCTTAGCTAAATCAGTCTAAACGAATGTACATTATGAAGAAGAATATATTGATGCTCTCAGCTCTGTTCTTGTCTATCACTGCCATGGCGCAAACAGACGTAACCACCGGTGTGATGCGTGGCAAAGACTACGGAGTGACTTATATGTTACCCAAAACAGAAATAGAAATCGTATTGCAAGCCACCAAGCATACCTACACTCCCGGAGAATTTTGCAGATATGCCGACCGCTATCTGCGTCTCAACAACGTGTCTGCCGAACCCGAGGAGTTCTGGACACTGGATAAGATAGAAACCCGCATAGCCGGTGTACCGGATAAGGACAACGTCTATTTCGTGAAGATGAAAGACAAGACCGTAGCACCCCTTATGGAGCTTACCGAAGACGGAATTGTCCGCTCCATCAACATTCCGTTCAGCGGTAAGCCTGCTGCCAAGACGCCCGAAGCCAAAGCCACCGAAAGCAGCATTGACCCACGCAGTTTTCTGACGGAAGAAATACTGATGTCCAACTCCAGTGCCAAGATGGCCGAGCTGGTGGCTAAGGAAATATACAGCATCCGCGAAAGCAAGAATGCCCTCCTGCGCGGCGAAGCAGACAATATGCCCAAGGACGGCGCCCAACTCAAGCTGATGCTTGACAATCTGAACCAGCAGGAAACGGCTATGACGGAAATGTTCTCGGGCAAAATAAAGAAAGAACCCAAGACATTCACCATCCGGCTGACGCCTAAAGAGATGAAAGATGAGGTGGCTTTCCGTTTTTCCCGAAAGCTGGGAGTGGTGGCCAATAATGACCTTGCCGGTGAACCGTATTATATCAGCGTCACCGACCTCAAAAGTCCCGATGTATCTGCCACCGAGGAAGGCAAAAAGAAAGTGGACGGTGTAGCCTATAACCTTCCGGGCAAGGCACAAGTGACATTGATGTATAACAATAAGAAATTGTTTGACGACCAACTTCCCATTACCCAATTCGGCACCGTAGAATACCTCGCACCGGTACTGTTCAACAAGAATTCTACCATCAAAGTGCTGTTTGATACGGCAACGGGAGGATTGATAAAAGTGGATAGGGAATAAAGGAATTCTAATTCCGGATTGTCAACTGGATAAATCCATCCTTACGCAACTGCATTACGTAGGCGGTGACCCGGGGAATATAATTCTCTTCCTCCCCAAAGTGCCTGGCAAGTAGAGAGATGATTTCGCGCACGGTACGATGTCCATCTATCAGATTCCAGACAGCTGTACCGTGTTCTTCCAGCCTCACATGGATGTCAGGAGACATCCCCTTCGGCAATAAAAAACGACGCATCCATTCGTATTTAAACCGTGGGTAGGCGAGTACGGCGCACTCACCTTCCCATTCGGTTGTTATATGTCCACAGCGGACCGGAACAGCGTCCAACAGACTTACTTTTCCTTCGGGTATTTCCATCATACGGTATCCGCTTTTCCTATTATTTCTGAATATTAGGCTCTTCCAGCTTATAACCATACTTCTTGTCTGCCTTCTTCAGCAGTAGAGCCACTATAAGGGACAAGCAGGCAATACCGGTAAAAATGCACATAGGCACCGTATAGTCATACATATTCGTTCCATCTGGTTTCTTGCCGGATATACAATAGGCATCAAGCACCCACCCTATCAATGTAGGAATACCCCAAAGACCGATATTCTGGATAAAGAAAATCAATGCGTATGCCGTACCCAACTGGCTTACCGGGAATATCTTGGCCACAGCCGGCCACATGGCAGAAGGTACCAGCGAGAAAGCGATACCCAAAATTATCATCAGCACAATAGCTACCAGCCAATAGTTTATATCGGGAATAGCATAAATGAAATGCACACATATCAGCATGGCCGAGCCCAGCAGCATGATAGATGCGGACTTGCCCCGCTTGTCAATGAAACCACCAAAGACCGGAGTCAGAATCAGCGCTCCCAATGCCGGAAGTCCGGCAAATGTACCGGCCACATTCTCATTGATACCGTATTTGATAATCATCAACTCGGAAGCAAACTTCTGGAATGGGAATACACAAGAGTAGAACAATACACACAGCAATGCTATCAGCCAGAAACCGGGATTGACCAGAATATTCTTCACATCCTTAAAAGAGAACTTCTCTTCCTCATCTTCCGTACCGGCAGCAATGGCAGCAGCTTCCATCTGTTTGTCCAGCTTCTTGTCCATCACTGCAAAAATGAAGAAAGCAATCATACCGCCCAACAACAGAACCAAACCCAACAACACCGGTGTGGAAATACCGAAAGCACGGGCCAAAGGAATGGCTACGGCATAACCGGCTTGCGAACCGATACGTGCTAAAGCAACTTGTACCCCCATAGCCGTGGCAAGCTCTTTCCCCTTAAACCACTTGGCTATGATTTTGGAAACTGTAATACCGGCGACCTCCGCTCCTACTCCAAAAATGGAATAACCGGCAAAAGCAACAAACACACCCGTTTTATAGCCAAATATTTCATTGATTCCGAATAAAGTCGCGTCGGCACCGGCAAGTCCCGTCATTGCATAGTATTCAAGTGCTGTACCACCTACCATCAGGATAGTTGCCAGCTTTCCGGTGAAACGGATACCAAAGCGGTCGAGGATTAATCCTCCCCAAATCAACATCAGGAAAAAAACATTCAGAAAACTATAACCACCGGTAAAGAATCCGAAATCGGTACTCGACCAAGCCAAGTCCGTTTCCAACATTGTCTTCAACGGTGCTACCACGTCGTTTACATAATAAGCTGCCATCATCGTGAAGGCAACAATCACCAATGCCCCCCAACGGGTAGCCTTGGAATCATTCAATTTAAGTTTGAGTTGTTCTGTCATTGTACTATTTGGATTTCAATTTATTAATCAGATTGCATAAATTGCTGACAAAGGTAAATAAATACTTCATCAAAACGAAAAAAGGCTGACACCTTTTCAGTATCAACCTTTCTCTTATTTTTCCAAGCGGGAGTCATCCGCAATATCCTTATCTTATTCTGCTGCAGGAGCAGGAGCTTCAGCCGGAGTTGTAGCTGCAGGGGCCTCCGATTGCGGAGCTTCTGTACCTACGGGCATGTTATAAGGATTAGTTTTTTCTTCTTGTTGCGCCTGTTCCAGAATCACATCACCGCCCTTGCCTGTGGAAGAAGGAATAGTGTAAGCAGAAACAATACTGAAGACTACCATGACAGCTGCCAGAGTCCAGGTTGCTTTTTCCAAAAAGTCCGTAGTCTTGCGCACACCCATAATTTGGTTGGATGATGAAAAGCCTGATGCCAGACCACCTCCTTTAGAATTTTGAATCAATACAATGAAGCACATCAGCACAGATGCAATCAGCATTAAGATAACTAATAATAAATACATTTTGTTATTTTGATTTAGCGTTAATAATCAATTTCTCCAAAAATCTGATTTGGTCTGCAAAGTAAGCATTTTTTTTTGGATAATTCAAACTTAATTTTTTAATAATTTCAAGCGCCTTGTCATATCGGTGCTGTTTTATATAGATTTTGGCTAAAGTTTCCGTAAAACAGCTATCGTCCAACTCTTCCGTTACCGGCGATACTGAGGGTTCTTCCTCTTCTTCAGTCTCTTCCTCCTTCTCTACAAGAAACTCCCTTCTCGTATCCGAGGCATCCGAAGACTCACTCTTTTGGATAAAGTCATCTATCAATTCATGCCCACGCAGTTTAGGCACTTCCGACTCATCTTCTGCATCCACACCGGGTTCTTCCTGCATTAAATAGGCCGTATAATCCACCGCATAATCCAGCTCCGTATGCTGTGAATGCTCTTCGGGAACAGTAGCCAGAAATGCGTCAATCAAGGAAAGGGTACGGTCCACACTCGGCTCTTTCTCCAAATCGCCGGAAAACAGCGACGAGACCTTCCGGGATTTCAAAGTATAGCGGTCACCCTCTATAAAGTAAAACAGCACACGACGGTCTGCCACATACAACACAGCCTTGCGCAACTCCGCGCCAAAGTTGATGTCGTGCAGTAGATAGAGGTTTTTCAGATAGAGCAAACGGAGCGACTGGAAATAAGGATAGCGTGCCACCAATGTGCGAAGCTCGTACAAAGTATCCCTATTCAGCGTCTCGGGATGCTGAATCCATTGTTGCAAATGGGTAGGCGTCATGAGTTTACCAGTTAGCTACAGTTGCATTGAAAATCTGTTCGGCAATGTCTTTCACCATCAAGGTTATCAGCTGGTCCTGCACTTCGGTCAGCAATTTTGAGGAATCATAGGTCTGGAAAGCCGAGAACTGCTGTTCAAAGTCCTCCTCATGGTTCGTGTTATTGGTGTAGCGCACGTTGACAGTCAGCGTCACCTTCACCTTCGAAGAGTAGCCGCTGGCATCCACCGATTCATTATATTGATTGTAGCCGGTTATTTCTCCGTCTATTTCCAGGTCTCCTCCGGAATTCACCAGTTGCAGGCGAGTCTGCTGAATGAACATATCCTTCATTTTCTGGTTAAATTCTGTTGCCAGCGGTGCATATACATACTCTGCCCGGTTCTGGAAATCGGCAATGGAAATCGTTTTTACCTTTGTATAGTCGATAGAGCTTATCGGAGCAAGTCCCAACTTCATACTACATGAATTCACCAGAAATAACAAGCTTACCAACAAGGAAGCAAATGCCGCTTTTTTAATCCAATCCATATTCTTTTATCTTTCTGTATAACGTACGCTCAGAGATATTCAAATCCTGAGCCGCACTCTTACGCTTGCCGTGATGTTTTTCAAGCGCCTTACGTATCATTTCTTTCTCCACTTCATCCAGGGAGAGTGACTCCTCCACATATTCTTCCGTATCCTGGAAATCATCGTCCACCGGAGTAACCGGCTTTACCGAAGGATGTATAATGGTGGGGACACTGGATGTTACCGGAGGTACCACCGCCGGAGTAGCCGGCGTATAGTAGGCCGATGTGGCAACCGCCGGATTGGCTACCGTTCCCCTTTCAGCCATAATCTCATGCACCAACTTTTTCAAGTCCGTTACATCCTGGCGCATATCAAACAGAACCTGGTAGAGAATTTCCCGTTCACTCCCAAAGCTCTTGTCCTCCTTCACTCCAAACAAGGCAGGCAGGCGCTGCATATTGTTCTGCTCAGGCAGATAGCCCTTCAGTATGGATGCATTGATTTCACGATTGGTCTCAATGATGGATATCTGCTCGGTGATATTCTTCAACTGGCGCACATTACCCGGCCATGAGTAGCCCAGCAACACTTGCTTGCCGTCTTCCGTCAGCTGAATGGCAGGCATACGGTACTTTTCTGCAAAGTCCGAAGCAAACTTTCGGAACAGCAGCACCACGTCTTCACCGCGTTCGCGCAATGGAGGGACCTGAATAGGAACTGTGTTCAAACGGTAATACAAGTCTTCACGAAAACGTCCGTCAGCAATGGCTTGTGTCAAGTTTACATTGGTAGCGGCAACAATACGCACATCGGTCTTTTCCACCTTAGAAGAACCTACTTTGATGAATTCACCGCTCTCGAGCACACGCAACAAGCGTGCCTGGGTAGGCAAAGGCAATTCGCCGACTTCATCAAGGAAGATTGTTCCGCCGTTGGCCTCACCGAAATACCCCTTCCGTTCGCCGATAGCCCCGGTAAATGCGCCCTTCTCATGACCGAACAGTTCCGAGTCAATCGTCCCTTCGGGAATGGCTCCACAGTTCACGGCAATGTACTGTCCATGCTTGCGCCGGCTGTACTGGTGTATTATCTGCGGAAAGCTCTCCTTTCCCACACCACTCTCTCCGGTAATCAGTACAGACAAGTCGGTGGGCGCTACCTGGATAGCGATATCAATGGCACGCATCAGCGCTTCATTGTTGCCGATAATGCCGAAACGTAATTTTACTTGTTGTATTTCCGCTTTTGTCATTCTACAAATCTTCTTCTACACTATCGAGTTTCAGTTTGTCGCTATCGTCACGTTTCTCGTAATATTGCTTGCGCAGCGGATTTGCATGTGCCTCTTTCTCACGCTGGCGGTTACGGAACACATCTATTGCCACATAGATAGCCTGCCGGAATGAATCTTCAGAGGCGATTCCTTTCCCGGCAATATCGTAGGCCGTGCCATGAGCAGGCGAAGTGCGTATCACCGGCAAGCCGGCAGTATAGTTCACGCCCTCGTCCATAGCCAATGCCTTGAACGGTGCCAGCCCCTGGTCGTGATACATGGCCAGGATACCATCAAAATGGGTAAAGTTATCTGAGCCCATAAACCCGTCTGCCGGATAAGGACCATAGCAAAGCATACCCTTAGCAGCCATTTCGTTGATGGCCGGAATGATAATCTCCTGCTCTTCAGTTCCCAGCAATCCGCCGTCTCCTGCATGCGGATTCAGCGAAAGCACTGCAATACGCGGTGCGCTGATAGCAAAATCCTGCTTCAAGGAGCGGTTGAATATCTTCAGTTTTTCTTGTATCAGTTCTTTGGTGATGCTTCCGGCTATCTCTTTAACGGGAATATGTCCGGTCACCAATGCTACCCGGAAGTCATCTTTCATCAGAATCATAAGGGCCTTCTCGCCATCTCCCAATTTTTGCTCTATATACTCCGTATGTCCGGGGAAGGCAAACTCCTCCGACTGGATGGTATGCTTGTTGATGGGAGCTGTGACAATCACGTCTATCATTCCCTCCTTATATTCCTCAATGGCTTTTTCCAGTGCACCAAGTGCAGCTTTACCAGCTTCAACGTCAGGTTTAGAGAACTCAACCTTTACTTCATCATCCGTACAGTTCACTACACTCAAGCGATTGGGAACCGCTTCGGAGGCGGAGTTGACGATACTGAAGTTGGTAGGCAAGTCCAATGATTTACGATGATAAGCTGCCACTTTAGGCGAACCGTAGATAATCGGCGTGCACAATTCCAGCATCACCGGGTCTGCAAACGTCTTTAAAATCACTTCATACCCTACACCATTAATGTCGCCTTGTGTAATGCCGACTCTTATTTTGTTGTCTTCCATTTTTATTACTTATTATTAGTAGTATCTTTTGAGGTTACGCCTACCGGAATTTCCGCACCTTCCTGCTTGCTGCCGGGCAGTTTCAAGGTATAGAGCGAAGCCTCCATCTGACGTACCAGATTACGTTTCATTTTATCAGGTGAATAAATAAATATTTCAGATACGATAATACGCTGATTGGCCTTGTCCAAACGTACATGCGATACGAACGGACCGCCCATGAAGTCACCCTTTATGCGCCACAAGCCGCGGGCCTCCAGTGCATAGTCTCCCTGCACACTGATGGGGCGTACATCGGTCATCAGAGAATCCGTCGACATATACATGCCTTCACGGGCACCAGGGATATTAACCTTCATCACGGAATCGCGTTTATGAACAAAATATTCTTTAGTAAACGTATCCTTATCCGTATAAGGATAAGAGTAGATTACAAAGTTCTGGTCGCCGGTAGCTGCATTCGTACCTGCCCAGAAGAAGTTCTCACCCTCCTTGGTAGATGTCAGTTCGCCCGGCACCCATACATCGCAATCGAACTGGCTTTTCACCTTCGTTGCTATATAGTCGCTATGCTTGTCCTTCAATACTGAAATCTGACGATTCATTTCCGCATGGGTAAAGAAATCGATGATTACCTGCCTATTCTCCTCCACAAATTTCTCGAACGAAGCCTCGTCCGGTGCCTGAATAGTGAGAATAGACTGAGGAGCAGCATATACATTCCTTGCATACTTGAATTTAGGCTGGGTATAGAGGTCCTTGTTCACATCGACAATAATGATATTACGAATCAGTTTTAAAGTGGCATCATAATTGGAAGGGGCAGTATACATGATTCGGAATGAACGTTCTGACTGGGGAAGCCCCGGAACATCAGAATCAAGCACATCGAAAAGCGCCCTACCGGCAGGACGTTCCCACAAGCCGGGCTCCACCACTACCAGAACTTCATACGCACGACCACTGGAGGTCGGAGTAAACACACCCTTTTTACCACCACCGCAAGCGGAAAAAAGTGTCAGTACGAGAACCATACTTAAATAAAACAAGTGCTTTCTCATATCTCTATCATTTTAGTTTTTCACAAAGCTACGAAGAATGCGTAATATCCTCCCTACCTAAGTTAATAATTTATATTAATTCTTCTTTATTCTCCTCCTGCTTGGCAGTGGACAACATGCCACAAGCGGCAAATATATCCTCTCCACGCGATGACCGTATAGTGGTAAACAGACCGTGCGAAGTCAGATAATCACGGAACGCAGTCATGGTTTCCATATCAGCCCCTTCAAGATTCACTCCAGGTATGGCATGAAAACGAATCAGGTTAATCCGGCAGTCCAGCCCGCGTAGCAGCTTCAGAAGTTCCTTTGCATACGGTAACGAGTCATTCACTCCTTTGAAAACAATATATTCAAAAGATAGTCTGCGCTGTTTGCTAAAATCATAGTTTCTTAACAATTCCACAATCTCCGTGATGGAGAACGCCTTCTCTGCCGGCATCAGTTCGCGGCGTTGCAAAGGTATCGGCGAATGAAGGCTGATAGCCAGATGGCAGTCCGATTCCTCAATAAAACGCTGCAAGCCCTTCTTCAATCCCACAGAAGAAAGGGTAACACGCTTGGGACTCCACGCATACCCATAAGAGGCGGTCATTATTTCCA
>OGEQ01003125.1_pt1 | contig 9974 bp, 10 predicted proteins | sample 1570731 | NCBI WGS metagenome assembly OGEQ01 (sample SAMEA2582132, study PRJEB24529) | metagenome | biome: Human gut stool | place: China | collected 2011 | reverse complement strand
CGGGCGACAGAATTCTTTACGACGAGTGAAGTCAGTCAGGAAGAAAAGATGGTACAGGCCTATGTCAAGGCAGTAGCTTATATGAGCCCACGTAAGATTGGTGCCTTGGTAGCTATTCAAGGAGCCAGAACCCTTCAGGAATATATTTCCACAGGGATTCCTCTAGATGCAGATATTTCAGGAGAATTGCTGATTAATATCTTCATTCCTAATACTCCTTTGCATGATGGAGCCGTCATTGTCCGCAATGATAAAATCGCTGTTTCTTGTGCCTACCTGCCCTTGACCGAAAACACTGGAATTTCAAAAGAGTTCGGAACGCGTCACCGCGCAGCCATTGGTTTGTCTGAAGTTTCGGATGCCTTTACCTTTGTGGTATCAGAAGAAACGGGCGGGATCTCTGTGACCTATAATGGAACCTTCCGACATGATTTAACCTTAGAAGAGTTCGAGGCAGAATTGAGAGCCTTCTTGGTTCCTGAAGAGAATAAAACGAGTAGTTGGAAAGAGCGTCTATTTGGGAGGGTAACAAAATGAGATCGAAAAAAGAATTTCTTTATGTTTTTGCCTCCGTCTTATTGTCCTTTATCTTGTTTATTAATGCGTCATCCTTTAATTTTCAAAATAATAGTAGCGCTAGACAAGTGAGTTCAGAGACCTACACCAATACCTTGACCAATATTCCAATTGATACCAAGTACAATGACAAGAAATATTTTGTCAGTGGTTTGACATCCGAGGTAACGGTCTTTCTAAAGGGTTCAAACCGGGTCGCTCTAGCAAGCGAAATGCAGCCGGGAACTCGGAAGTTTCGCGTGGTAGCGGATCTTCGTAAGGCCAAGGAAGGTACCGTTGAAGTGCCTTTGATTGTGGAAGATCTTCCGGCTGGTTTGACCGCAACCGTAGAGCCTCAGAAAGTTTCTGTAAAAATCGGGAAGAAAGCGAAAAAATCGTTTGCGGTCAGGGCCACGATCCCGGACAATCAAATTGTGGATGGAATAACGGTATCGGATATTACTCTTGAAACCACCAAGGTAGAAGTGACCAGCGATCAAGAAACCTTGAGTCGCATTGATCATGTCCAAGCGGTCTTCCCATCCAGTGAGATCATTAGTGGAAATTATAGCGGAACTATTTCCTTAAATGCAGTAGATGCCCAAGGAAATGTTCTACCAGGTTTGGTCAAGCCGAGTGAAACACGGATTCAAGTGACCACAAAGACTAGCTCGTCTACGTCAAGCTCAAGCAGCTCGTCGTCGACCTCCTCCAGTTCAAGTAATTAGAAAGTAAAAAAGGTAATGAAGAATGGGTAAATATTTTGGAACGGACGGTGTCCGTGGAGAAGCAAATGTAGAATTAACGCCAGAATTGGCTTTTAAACTAGGCCGTTTCGGTGGCTATGTGTTGAGCCAACATGAAGAAGAAACGCCCTTGGTATTTGTTGGACGTGATACGCGTATTTCTGGTGAAATGTTAGAGCATGCCTTAATTGCTGGCCTCTTATCTGTTGGAATTCGCGTCTACAAGTTGGGTGTGATTGCAACGCCAGGTGTTGCTTATCTAGTTCGTACGGAAAAAGCCAGCGCCGGAGTTATGATTTCTGCTAGCCACAATCCAGCCTTGGACAATGGCATCAAATTCTTTGGTGGTGATGGCTTCAAATTGGATGATGATCGCGAACTTGAAATTGAAGCCTTACTTGATGCGGCTGAAGATACGCTTCCACGTCCAAGTGCGCAAGGTTTAGGAACGGTCATGGAATATCCGGAAGGCTTGCGTAAGTATCAAGAATTCCTTGTATCGACAGGTGTCCAACTCGAAGGCATGCACGTAGTCTTAGATACAGCAAATGGTGCAGCCTCTACTAGTGCGCGTCAAATCTTTGCAGATTTGGGAGCTCAATTGACCGTCATCGGTGAAAACCCAGATGGTTTGAACATCAATGATGGGGTTGGTTCTACTCACCCAGAGCATTTGCAAGAGAAAGTCAAAGAAGTAGGTGCAGCGATTGGTCTTGCCTTTGACGGAGACAGCGATCGCTTGATTGCTGTTGATGAAAATGGAGAGATCGTAGATGGAGATAAGATCATGTACATCATCGGTTCTTATCTTTCAAGCAAGGGCTTGCTCGAAAAAAATACGATCGTCACAACCGTCATGTCCAATCTCGGCTTCCACAAGGCATTAGATGCGAAGGGAATTCAAAAAGAAATCACAGCTGTTGGAGACCGTTATGTGGTCGAAGAAATGCGCAAATCAGGATACAATCTTGGTGGTGAACAATCTGGTCACGTAGTCATCATGGATTACAACACAACAGGGGATGGTCAATTAACAGGCGTTCAATTGACAAAAATCATGCAAGAAACCGGCAAGAAATTATCTGAATTGGCTACTGAAGTAACCATTTATCCACAAAAACTGGTCAATATCCGGGTTGAAAATAGCATGAAAGACAAGGCGATGGAAGTGCCTGCTATTCGTGAAATCATTGAAAAAATGGAAGCGGAAATGGCAGGAAATGGCCGCATCCTCGTGCGTCCAAGTGGAACTGAACCCCTCCTTCGTGTGATGGCAGAAGCACCAACCCATGAAGAAGTGGACTACTATGTGGATACCATTGCTGCAGTTGTTCAAGCAGAAATCGGACTTTAACCTTGTAAAAAACATGGCTCGCAAATAGGCGAGCAGAGGAGGTATATATGAAACAGGTTCGTCAAATTGTATGGGCACTTGCCTTAGTGCTAACGATTCTATTCACAGCTGGTTTGACTAAAACAATTCATGCTGCAGAAGTCTCATCATATACACAGACAGCACGTCTAACGAAAGATGGTAACACGCTAACAAATGGGAGCAAGGTGTTGACAAATGAAAAATTGTCAGCAAGTATTTATTTAGCCTTTCCAGATTCGCAAACTATTCAAACTGGTGATACCTTAACTCTTAGTTTGCCAAAAGAATTAGCCCTCTACACAGCACTGGAATTCAATGTTCTTGAGGAAGGTCAATCAAATGGTCAGACGGTGGGGAAAGCTGTCGTTGATACAGCTAAGAAAACAGTGACCGTTACCTTTAATGATTATTTCGCATCTCATCCACTCAACAAACGAGTTGCTCTTCATTTTGATGTAAAAGTCGATTCAGAAGTAGTTACAAAAACATCTCCAATCCAGTTTAAACTAGGAAATACAGATTTTTCCTTGAATTATGAAAAAACAGCTGGGGAAGCTGGGGACTATGAAATGAAATACGGCTATCAAGATAAGTCTGATCCAACCATAATCAAATGGCGGATTCTCTTAAATGCCCGTCAAGATATGCTGCGAGGAATGGTCATTAAAGACCAATTCGGAGATGGTTTAACATTGGTTGAAGGGAGCTTACGTGCGGTTCGCTATGCTCCTGTAGAAGGTGGGATCAAGAACGAAGCTCAGATCTTGAGTCTCCCAGTTCTAGATAACTTTACTAAAAAAGCTGTTTTCGATAAGAATGCAGATGGAAAGATCACTGGTTTTACAATTGAATTTGGTGATAATTACAATTGGCCAATGTATATTGAATATTCTACAAAAGTAGCTCCTGGAACGAAAGTCGGTGATATTGTCCATAATACATTAACATGGAAGGCAACCAATTTCCCAGCACCGCGTAGTTTAACCCGTGAAGTGCGATTGGAAACAGGATCTGGCGAAGGATTGGGTGAGAAAGAACAAACTCCACCGACACCTAGCTCAACCTCCTCAACGAGTTCTAGTTCTTCATCAAGTTCATCATCTTCAACGAGTTCTAGCTCTACATCGAACTCAACATCCACATCAAGTTCTTCATTGAAATCATCTTCATCTTCTGTTAAAGAAGAAGCCCCAAAACCTGGTAAGAAAAAAGTTCTTCCAAGTACAGGTGAAAAGATGACACCGGTGGTTCTTGTCATGGGTGTCTTCCTAGCAGTTCTATCGGTTGGTATTTTACGTGTAAGAAAAGATTCCTAAATCTATTCATAAAAGATCAGACCTTTGTCTGGTCTTTTTGTGTAGACTCGATTTGAAAAATCCCCTATTTCGTGGTAAAATAGGGCTAATGAATTTATAGTAATCGAGGTATTAGAAGTGGCTTTTGGAGATAACGGAAAACGTAAAAAAACACCATTTGAAATGATCACGATGGTTGTCATTGTGATTATGTTGATTGTAACGGTTGGTGCAATCTTTGCAACCGCAATTGGTGCTCTTTCTTACTAAGACGCACACAGAAATAAAGGAAATCATCTATTTATGAGTATGTTTTTAGATACAGCCAAGATTAAGGTCAAGGCTGGAAATGGCGGCGATGGCATGGTGGCTTTTCGTCGCGAAAAATATGTCCCTAATGGCGGACCTTGGGGTGGTGATGGAGGTCGTGGTGGCAATGTCATCTTCGTAGTAGACGAAGGCTTGCGTACCTTGATGGATTTCCGTTATAACCGGCATTTCAAAGCCCAAAATGGGGAAAAAGGAATGACTAAAGGGATGCACGGACGGGGAGCAGAAGATCTCTATGTTCGGGTTCCTCAAGGAACGACCGTCCGAGATGCCGAGACTGGCAAGGTCATTACGGACCTAGTCGAGAATGGACAAGAGTACATTGTCGCCCACGGTGGCCGTGGCGGACGTGGAAACATTCGTTTTGCCACTCCTAAAAATCCAGCCCCAGAGATTTCTGAGAATGGGGAACCTGGTCAGGAACGCGAACTCGAATTAGAACTCAAGGTCTTGGCAGACGTTGGTTTGGTTGGCTTCCCTTCTGTTGGGAAATCAACCCTTCTTAGCGTCATCACTTCAGCTAAGCCGAAGATTGGAGCTTATCATTTCACAACCATCGTTCCAAACTTGGGCATGGTTCGGACGCCATCAGGTGAATCCTTTGCAGTCGCAGACCTTCCTGGATTGATTGAAGGAGCTAGCCAAGGTGTTGGACTCGGAACCCAGTTCCTTCGCCACATCGAGCGCACCCGTGTTATCTTGCATGTTATTGATATGTCGGCTAGTGAAGGACGAGATCCTTATGAAGACTATGTTCAAATTAATAAAGAGCTTGAAACCTATAATCTTCGTTTGATGGAACGTCCTCAGATTATCGTGGCAAATAAGATGGATATGCCAGAGAGCCAAGAAAACTTGAAAGAATTCAAGAAGAAATTGGCAGCCAATTACGATGAGTTTGATGAATTGCCACAGATCTTCCCGATCTCTAGTTTGGCGCATCAAGGTTTGGACAACTTGTTAGAAGCAACGGCAGAATTGTTAGACAAAACACCAGAATTCCTCTTGTATTCAGAAGACGAAATGGCCCAAGAAGAAGTCTACTATGGCTTTGATGAAGACCAGCCAGCCTTTGACATCAGTCGGGATGACGATGCCGCTTGGGTCTTGTCTGGTGAAAAACTTGAAAAACTCTTTAATATGACGAATTTCGATCGTGATGAAGCGGTCATGAAATTTGCTCGTCAATTGCGTGGCATGGGTGTTGATGAAGCGCTCCGTGCGCGTGGGGCAAAAGATGGCGATATCGTCCGGATCGGTAAATTTGAATTTGAGTTTGTAGATTAGGATAGATCCCCAGCGGATCAAGGATTCCAAATAAGAAATGAGGCTTTTTCAGTGGGAGATAAACCAATATCTTTTCGAGATGAAAATGGAAATTTTGTTTCAGCAGCCGATGTTTGGAATGCTGAAAAACTAGAAGAACTCTTTAATACGCTAAATCCTAAGCGCAAATTGCGCTTACAAAGGGAAAAATTAGCAAAAGAAAACCAGCAGAAGTAAATAGACTTGGAGAATACTATGGCAAAAACAATTCATACAGATAAAGCACCCGCAGCAATTGGACCTTATGTTCAAGGGAAAATCGTTGGCAATCTTCTCTTTGCAAGTGGACAAGTTCCCTTGTCACCTGAAACAGGAGAAATCATTGGCGAAACCATCCAAGAACAAACAGAGCAAGTCTTAAAGAATATTGGGGCTATTTTGGAAGAGGCTGGGACAGACTTTGACCACGTGGTGAAAACCACTTGTTTCTTAAGTGATATGAATGACTTTGTACCTTTTAATGAGGTCTATAAAACAGTCTTTACTACAGAGTTTCCAGCTCGGTCTGCTGTTGAAGTAGCACGCCTGCCACGTGATGTGAAGGTTGAAATTGAAGTTATTGCGGAAATCAAAGCCTAATAACCATTCAAAGACAAAAAGACAGAGTGGAGAGCAGGAAACTGTAGGCCACTCTGTTTTATTTATGGGAGGAGAAAATGACAGAAAGTAAGATTCAACTGGTCATGGTAACCGGGATGAGCGGTGCGGGCAAGACCGTCGCCATCCAATCGTTTGAGGATTTGGGTTACTTTACCATCGATAATATGCCACCGGCGCTCTTGCTGAAATTTATTGAGCTCATGCGCCACAGCCCAGATAACAATAAATTAGCCGTTGTTGTGGACATGCGGAGCCGTTCTTTTTTCAATGAAATTCGCACCATTTTGGATGAATTGGACAATCAAGAAGACCTGGATTTCAAAGTCTTGTTCTTGGATGCCACTGACAGTGAGTTGGTAGCACGATACAAGGAAACCCGTCGTAGCCATCCATTAGCGGCAGATGGCCGTGTCTTAGATGGGATTACCCTAGAGCGCGAACTCTTGTCCCCTTTAAAAAATATCAGTCAAAATGTAGTGGATACGACTGAGTTGACACCTCGTAATTTGAGAAAAACGATCGCAGAACAATTTGCCAGTCAAGATAATCAGCCAGATTTTCGGGTTGAGGTCATGTCATTTGGGTTTAAATATGGCCTTCCGATCGATGCTGACCTTGTCTTTGACGTGCGTTTCCTTCCAAATCCCTACTACAAATTGGAACTTCGGAATTTAACCGGTCAAGATCCAGCTGTCTATGATTACGTCATGGATCACCCTGAATCAGAGGATTTTTATCGTCATCTCCATGACTTGATCGTACCTATTTTACCGTCTTATAAACGGGAGGGTAAATCCGTTCTCACCATTGCTATGGGATGTACCGGTGGGCAACACCGTTCAGTAGCCTTTGCAGAGCGCTTAGCGCATGATTTAGAAAAAAATTGGCAGGTCAATTGCAGTCATAGAGACAAGGACAGACGGAAAGAAACGGTGAATCGCTCATGAGAAAACCTAAAGTAACCGTTATTGGAGGAGGAACAGGGATTTCTGTTATCCTCGATAGTCTGAGAAAGAAACCGGTCGACATCACTGCCATCGTAACCGTTGCAGATGATGGCGGGAGTTCAGGTGAATTGCGGAAGAACATCCAAAAATTGACACCACCTGGAGATCTTCGAAATGTGCTGGTTGCCATGTCAGATATGCCTCGTTTTTATGAGAAGGTCTTTCAATACCGCTTTGCAGACGATGATGGCCCTTTGGCCGGACACCCTTTGGGAAACTTGATCATTGCAGGGATTTCAGAGATGCAAGGCTCGACCTATAATGCCATGCAGTTGTTAACCAAATTCTTTCATACGACCGGCAAGATCTATCCTTCCAGTGACAGTCCCTTGACCCTTCATGCCGTTTTTCAAGATGGAAAAGAAGTGGTAGGAGAAAGCCACATTGCCAAATACACCGGCATGATTGATCATGTTTATGTGACCAATACCTTTGATCAAGAGCGTCCAAAGGCTAGTAAGAAAGTAGTGGAAGCTATTCTTGAAAGTGATATGGTTGTCTTGGGTCCTGGTTCGCTTTTTACCTCGATCCTTCCTAATTTGATGATCGATGAGATTGGGAAAGCCATCCTTGAAACCAAGGCTCAGGTAGCCTATGTTTGTAACATCATGACCCAAAGAGGTGAAACCGAGCATTTCACAGACAGTGACCACGTTGCCGTTCTTCATAAACATTTGGGAGAGAAGTTCATCGATACCGTCCTTGTCAATATCAATCAGGTTCCCGCAGCTTACATGAACAGTAATAAATTTGATGAATACTTGGTGCAGGTAGAGCACGATTTCAAGGGGCTGCACTCGCAAGTTCCCCAAGTGATTTCTTCTGATTTCTTGAAGCTGGTCAATGGAGGAGCCTTTCATGATGGCGAAAAAGTAGTCGAAGAGCTGATGCAGATCGTGCAGGTGAGAAAATGAGTTTTACGGTTCGTGTCAAAGAAGAATTATTGTCTCTCAAGCGATTTGAAAAGAGTGAATTGGCTGCCATTATCAAGATGTCTGGAAGTCTGGGGATTTCAATGGGGGGCTTGACGCTCTCGGTGACAACAGAAAATGCCAAGATCGCTCGCCATATCTATGAATTGTTGCATCATTTTTATGAGGCCAAATCGGATATTCGCCACCACCAAAAAACCAATTTGAAAAAAAATCGTGTTTACACAGTATTCTTGGATGAAAAGGTGGAAGAGATTCTTGCTGACTTGCATTTGGCAGATGCCTTTTTTGGGATTGAGACAGGCATTGATGCCAGTGTTTTAGAAGATGAAGTAGCCAGTCGTGCTTATCTTCGGGGGGCTTTTCTGTCGAGTGGTTCCATCAAGGATCCTGAAAAAGGGAAGTACCAGTTGGAAATTCATTCTGTTTATACAGACCACGCGGAAGGAATTGCCCTTCTCATGCAAGGATTTTTACTAGATGCGAAAACCATCGAGCGGAAAAAAGGAGTGGTGACCTATCTGCAACGAGCGGAAGATATTATTGATTTTCTAATTGTGGTAGAGGCCATGCAAGCCATGCAGGAATTTGAGTCCATCAAGGTCATGAGAGAGACGCGCAATGACCTCAATCGGGCCAATAATGCCGAAATGGCCAATATCCAGCGCACAGTCACAGCCAGTATGAAAACCATTAATAATATTAGTAAAATTGTGGATACAATCGGTCTAGGAAGTTTACCAAGTGATCTGCAAGAAGTTGCCTATATCCGGATGAACCATCCAGATTATTCCATCCAGCAGATCGCAGATAGCTTGCAACAACCTATTTCAAAAAGCGGTGTCAATCACCGCTTGCGTAAGATCAATAAGATCGCAGACGATTTAGACAAATAAAAAAGGCCAAAGGCCTTTTTTATTATAAACTGGTTGAGTGTGTTGGTTGGACTTTCTTATCTGGATAGATGTAGTTGATGGCATTGTTTACGGCTGTTGGAGCTTCCCCCAGACCTGTAGCGATGAGATCAATCTTTCCTTCGTAGAAGCAGCAGTCTCCACAGGCATAAATTCCAGGAAGGCTGGTTTCTTGTTTTTGGTTCACCTTGATTTTATGGCGTTGCAATTCTACACCCCATTCTTTCAAGTTTCCGATTGAAGATTTAAAGCCATAGTTGACAAATAAGTGATCAATCGGGATAAGTTCGGTTTCATCGGATTTGACTTTTGTGATTTCAAGATGAGTGGCATGACCATTTTCGCCAATCAAGCGGCTAGGAACAAATGGTGTTTTGATGTTGACAGAAGATTGTTTGAGTTCTTTTACACTATGTTCCAAGGCGCGGAAGTTGTCCCGACGGTGAATGATTGTAGTTGGAGCAATCTTGTCAAAAGCAAGAGCCCAGTCCACAGCAGAGTCCCCACCACCAAGGACGGTCACTTGCTGTCCTTCATATTGCTGGATATTTGAAACATGGTAGTGGACATTATCGAAGTCTTCAGCCCCCTCGATATCAAGAGCACGTGGTTTAAAGGCACCGCCACCCATGGCAATGATGACGGCTTTAGACTGATGCACTTGGCGAGAAGTAGTGATAGTGAAGAGGTCACCCTCTTTTTGAATATCCTCTACAGTTTCATTGAGGAAGATCGGTGTATCGAATCGTTTGACTTGCTCGATCAAGCGGTCGCTTAATTCTTCACCTGTTAAATTGGTAAAACCGGGTACATCGAGGATATTTTTTTCTGGATAGAGAATGGCTGGTTGCCCTCCAAGTTGAGGTAAGGAATCAATCAGTTTGACTTTAACTT
>OGEQ01003121.1_pt1 | contig 9981 bp, 9 predicted proteins | sample 1570731 | NCBI WGS metagenome assembly OGEQ01 (sample SAMEA2582132, study PRJEB24529) | metagenome | biome: Human gut stool | place: China | collected 2011 | reverse complement strand
TGGATGTACGGCGGCGACGGCTGGGCTTACGATATCGGCTTCGGCGGTCTGGACCATGTCCTGGCTTCCGGCGCTGACGTGAACGTTCTGGTTGTCGATACCGAGGTGTACTCCAACACCGGCGGTCAGGCTTCCAAGGCCACTCAGCTGGGTGCCGTGGCTCAGTTCGCCAACGGCGGTAAGAGAACCGGCAAGAAGGATCTGGGCGCCATCGCCATGACTTATGGCAATGTCTATGTTGCTCAGGTCGCTATGGGTGCCAACGAGCAGCACCTCATCACGGCTCTGAAGGAAGCTGAGGCACATCACGGTCCCTCCATCCTCATCGCTTACGCTCCCTGCATCAACCACGGTATCTCCAAGGGCATGAGCCAGGCTCAGCTGGAGGAGAAGCTGGCCAGCGAGTGCGGCTATTGGCCCCTGTGGCGCTATGTGCCCGAGCTGAAGGCCGAGGGTAAGAATCCGTTCATCCTGACCAGCAAGGAGCCCAATGGCCAGCTGCTGGACTTCATGATGGGCGAGACCCGTTTCGCTTCTCTGACCAGAACCTTCCCCGAGACTGCCAAGGTCCTGTTTGCCGAGGCCGAGGAGTTCTGCGCTCAGCGCTATGCCAAATACAAGCATCTGGCTGAGCAGTAATTGTCGGTCAGAATCAGCACGAAACGTGAAATTGGTGTGAAAGCAAACCTTGCTTTCTGATGTAATCTCGTCTTGTATGGGTACAAGCTCAAATGCAGCAGCGACTCAGGAAAACAACTGAGGTTACATATCCGTTTTCTGTTTTTACTCTTACCATACTCTCTCCGCATAAAAGGCTCTCTGGCATATTGCCAGAGAGCCTTTTGCATATAATTGGGAAACGATCATGATGTACCGCTGTGCCGCGTTACCCGCAAGGGCAGCGTATTCGATCACCATGCATTCCGCAACAGCAGGTTGCTTGTCATACCGATAACTTTGGGGTATGATGACCGTGAGGTGATGATCGTATGGATACAAAGGATATGATTCTGGAACTCAGGACAAAGATGGGACTGTCACAGGACGAGCTTGCGGAAAAGGTGTTTGTGACCCGACAGGCGGTCTCCCGCTGGGAAAACGGCGAAACAACGCCGAATATCGAAACCCTGAAGCTGCTCTCAAAGCTCTTTGATGTCTCCATCAATACGCTGCTCGGCTCACCGAGACAGCTTATCTGTCAATGCTGCGGGATGCCCCTTGCAGACGGGGACATCAGCAGGGAGACAGACGGCTTTTTCAATGAGGAGTACTGCAAGTGGTGCTATGCTGACGGCGAGTATATGTACCACGATTTAGACGATCTGATCGAGGTCTGCGTGCAGAACATGGCCAGCGAGGAATTTCCCGCCGAACAGGCGCGGGCCTACCTGAAGAATACGCTGCCAAAGCTCAATTACTGGAAGCGGTATGAAAATCTCGGCGGCGCGGAGGCTTTTGCGCAGTATAAGCAGACACTGATGGATGAATTCAACGATCTGCATATTGACGGGATGCCCAAGGTGGAAAAGCTCAACGCGCTTGCAGGCAAGTATATCAACCTTGCATACCGCCTTCCCAACGGAAAAACCGTCAAATTCCTTGACGATCAGGCGACCTACCTCGGCAACCAGCTGGAATGTGAGTTTGGCGGCGACCGCTGCTTCGGCATTGCCGCAAATATGGATTTTCTGCTGGTCTGCACCTATGAGGAAAACGGCAAAACCCCGGAGCTGGTCGTTTACAAGAAAAGATAGCAAAAATCAGGTGCACGTCTCACGGCGTGCAGCTGTTTTTTTTGACTGAATGGGCTGACGGAAAAGGGCGCGTCTGTGTGCCGATCCTGCAGGGAAGCTGCCAGTGGGCAGGCATGTTCTGTAAGGACGCGGGCAAAACGCCCATGATCCAGCGCCAGCGGTGTGATTACCGAGCAGGTATTTGACTTGGATCGATCACACACCAGAAGCCGGCTGCACCTTCCGTGATGCGAACGGCCTTTTTGCAGTGAAACCTATCAAAAATTGACAATATGGCTCAAATCAGGTAGGATTGCAGAGAGAAAGCAGCTGGCTTTTGCGGGGAAGATCGTATTCATGGAGGCTTCTAATGAATGAAATGATAGAGAATGCAGGCATGGACCGGCAGAAATTGAAAACGTTCATCTTGGAAACCTATCCGGCAAGCGCGGACCGTCCGTGGCTCCAATATCCCAATTATGAGGTGTTCCGCCACAGCAGCAATCAAAAATGGTTTGCGGTTATTATGGATCTGCCGAAAAGCAAGCTTGGACTGCAGGGTGAGGAGCGGATAGACGCTGTCAACTTGAAATGCGGTCCCATTCTGGCAGGCTCGCTGCTGATGGAGAACGGCTTTTTTCCAGCCTATCATATGCGGAAGGACAGCTGGATTACCATTGCACTGGATGGCAGTGTGGTGGATGACAAAATTAAAATGCTGCTCGATGTAAGCTGTCAGGCAACAGCACCAAAGGTGCGCAAAAAGAAGGGCTGACAGCGTTTGAAAGGGAAAACGGCAGCTGCTGAATCGAAAGGAAAAGGGGAGGGCAGGCTCCTCGGTGAGTCCGGACACGAGAGAATCTTAACGATTTTTAGCGAAAACACGTCTTGACAACGGGCGGAAAACCGTGTATTCTTCGTTCAAAAGGGAGTAGCTTGCACAGCTTTGTGTATCCGTTGGCGTCAGTACGGGCCGTTTGGCTCCGCTGCGGATTGAAATGGCGAGACTTTTGTATCAATGTGAAGGCATTGACGCAAAAGGGCTCGCCTTTTTTGCGTCCGCCGAAAGGAGACACAGTACATGAAGCAGGAAAAGAACATTTGGGAACAATCCCGCGTGGAGCTGTTCCAGAAACTGGATTGCCGGGAGACCGGCCTATCACAGGAGGATGCGGCGCTCCGTTTGTTGAAATACGGTGCCAACGAACTGCACGCCGGCAAGCAAAAGAGTGTTTGGCAGATTTTTCTGGGGCAGTTTGCGGATTTTCTGGTGGTAATTCTTATTCTGGCCGCCGTGATCTCTGCCTGTATGGGGGACGTAGAGAGTATGATCGTCATTCTGGCGGTCATCACCATGAATGCAATTCTGGGGACCGTGCAGACGGTGAAGGCATCTGCGTCGCTGGACAGCCTGAAGCAGATGTCCGCCCCCACCGCCAAGGTACTGCGGGACGGTCAGATCGTACAGATCCCCGGCCGTGAGGTAGTTCCCGGTGATGTGGTCATATTGGAGGCGGGAGATTCCGTCTGTGCCGACGGACGCCTGTTGGAATGTGCCAGCCTGAAGTGCGCGGAGAGCGCCCTCACCGGCGAAAGCCTGCCGGTGGAAAAGGATACGGAGCCGCTCAGTGGGGAAACGGCCTTGGGCGACCGAAAGAACATGGTGTTCTCCGGCAGCTTTGCCACCTATGGGCGGGGCCGCTTTCTGGTGACGGCCACCGGCATGGACACAGAGATGGGCAAGATCGCCCAGCTTCTGAAAAACACGGAGGAGCGGAAAACGCCGCTTCAGGTCAGTCTGGATCAGTTCGGCAGAAAGCTGTCGATCATCATTCTGGTGATCTGCGCAGTGCTGTTTGGCGTCAGCGTACTGTGGCGGCACGAAAACGTGATGAACGCCTTCCTCTTTGCCGTGGCGCTGGCGGTGGCCGCTATCCCGGAGGCCCTCAGCTCCATCGTGACCATCGTGCTGTCCTTCGGCACCCGGAAAATGGCCAAGGAAAACGCCATCATCCGCCATTTGCAGGCGGTGGAGGGGCTTGGCAGCGTGTCGGTCATCTGCTCGGATAAAACCGGTACGCTGACCCAGAACCGCATGACGGTGCGCAAGCTCTACACCGGAGGCGAGGTGATCGACGCCAAGGACGCGGACTTCCGGGACCCGTTACAGGAGCCGCTGCTGCGGACGGCCCTGCTGTGCAGCGATGCGGTCATCAGCGGGGATACGGAAATCGGCGACCCCACGGAAACGGCACTGGTGCGGCTGGGGGAGACCAACGGCTTTGACGAGGATCTCGTCCGGAACCGCTGGCCCCGCCTGACGGAGATCCCCTTCGATTCCGATCGGAAAATGATGTCCACGGTCCACAAGCTGGCGGGGGGCCTGATGCTGGTCACCAAGGGCGCGACGGACGTGCTGCTGGACCGCTGCGTGGTGACGCCGGAGGAACGGGCGAGGATCGAACAGGTCAACGAACAGTTTTCCAACGAGGGCCTGCGGGTGCTGGCCTTCGCCTGCCGCAGCGTGGACAGCACGGCCATCACTCTGGCGGATGAAAACGGCCTGACCTTCCTCGGCCTCATCGCCATGATGGACCCGCCCCGGGAGGAATCCAAGGCGGCAGTAGCGGAGTGCATCCGCGCCGGCATCCGCCCCATTATGATCACCGGCGACCATAAGATCACGGCGGCGGCCATCGCCCGTGAGATCGGCATTTTGCGGGACGGCACGGAGGCCGTGGAGGGCGCGGTCATCGACGGCATGAGCGACGAGGAATTGCAGGACTTTGTACCGAAGGTCAGCGTTTACGCCCGTGTGTCCCCGGAGCATAAGATCCGCATCGTCCGGGCGTGGCAGCAGCGGGGCAATCTGGTAGCCATGACCGGCGACGGTGTCAATGACGCCCCCGCTCTCAAGCAGGCGGACATCGGCGTTGCCATGGGCATCACGGGAACGGAGGTGGCCAAGGACGCCGCCGGTATGGTGCTGGCGGACGATAACTTCGCCACCATCGTAAAGGCCGTGAAGAATGGCCGGAACGTGTACGCCAATATCAAGCGGGCCATTCAGTTCCTGCTCTCCGGCAATACGGCGGGCATTTTGACGGTGCTCTACGCCTCTCTGATGGGACTGCCCGTGCCCTTCGCGGCAGTGCACCTGCTGTTCATCAACCTGCTGACGGACTCTCTACCCGCCATCGCCCTTGGCTTGGAGCCACACACCGACGAGGTCATGTCGGAAAAGCCCCGCCCCCGGAACGAGGGCATCCTGACCAAGCCATTCCTGTTCAGCGTGGGCGTTGAGGGACTGGTCATCGCCGCCGCCACCGTCACAGCCTTCTATCTGGGGCTGAACGCCGGTGGAGCCGCTGCCGGACAGACCATGGCCTTCTCCACCCTGTGCCTGAGCCGACTGTTCCACGGCTTTAGCTGCAAATCCCAGCATCCGGTGCTGCTTACCCGGCACTTCTGGAACAACCGTGCCCTGTTGGGCGCCTTTGCCATCGGCGCTCTGCTCTTGGGGCTGGTGCTGCTGGTTCCCGCGCTGGAACCGCTGTTCGCAATTGCGCCGCTGTCTGTTGGCATGGTCGGTGCCATTGTGGGACTGGCGTTTGGCTCTATGCTGGTGATTCAGCTTCTGAAATGGATCCGGCGGTAAACGAGCAATATTATTTGCTGGTCGCCGCGAAGCTGCGGGAGACCGCGGCTCATGTGATCGCCATGTCCGTTCTGGTGCTGAATCTCCGCAAGATCCAGCGTGCTCTTTTGAGAATGCTCGCATATCTTCTGGAGATTCTGGCTCAGAACAAAAATTGGGCACTTGTTCAGTGGACATTAGTTAGACCGCTTGAGACTGGTGTCGTAGGTCACAAAAGTTACATTTTGTTGTTCAGCTATTCATCTATCTTTCGTGTGCAGATGAAATTCTACTGTTTTTGAGCATTAAACGTGCTTTGAGTTTGTAGCAAGGCTCAAAAAACCAGCCCCGCAGCAGGGGGAAAATATAGATTATTTTATCATGCCGATCATTCTTGGGAGATAGTAGAAAAATTTCCATTGTTATTGACATGATGTGCGTTACAGAGTAAAGTATTCATCAAGACTGATTCGCAATAAAGAATATCATGGTCGTTCCGTGATCGAGGTCGTTATGATAAAAGGAAATGTAAAAAAAGATCGCAAAAATCTCATCAGCATCCTGCAAAGCTGCCTTGTGCTGATTTTGGTGATCCTTGTCGCTCTGATGATGGTCGAGATCGGCAACCTGAAGGGCACGGCCCGCGTCATCAATTATGCCGGGCTGGTGCGCGGAGACACGCAGCGGGCGGTAAAGCTGGAGATCACAGGCACCCGAAACGATGAGTTGATCGCGTATTTAGACGATATCTTAAGCGATCTGACATCCGGAGAAGGGCACTACGAATTGGTAAAGCTCAAGGACGCGGCCTATCAGGAAAGGCTGGACAGCCAGCGTGCCTACTGGGAGCGGCTCAAGGCGGAGGTCGCGGCGGCCAGACAGCGTGGATATGAGAACACCCAAATCGTTGCCATGAGCGAGACCTATTTTGAAATGGCGGACGAAACGGTGTCTGCCGCGGAACACTATTCAGAAAAGATCGCCATGAAGATCCGCACTATTGAGATCCTCTCGGCACTGGATATGCTGTGCCTGGTGATCCTGATCATGCTCCAGACCGCCATGGCACTGAAAATGGCCCGGAAAAACCAACTGCTGGAGCAGAAGGCATACATCGACATCCATACCGGCCTGCCCAACAAAGGCTCCTGCGAGGAGCTTCTCAACAACAGGGAAATTCTCCGGGAGCCTACGGCCTGCGTCATATTTGACCTGAACAATCTGAAAACCGTCAACGATACGAGGGGTCATTCGGCTGGTGACCAACTGATCCTGAGCTTTGCCCGGCTTTTACGCCGGGTGATCCCGGAAAAGCATTTCGTGGGCAGATACGGCGGCGACGAATTTATGGCGGTCATTTACCATACGGACCGGCAGGAGGTGGAGGGCATACTGGACAGTCCGCGCAGGGAAGTCGACGCTGCAAACCGTGACGGCAATCAGCTTCCTCTCAGCTACGCCTACGGTTGGGCGATCTCCGCCGATTATGAAGACTGCATCATGCAAACGCTGCTGGACAAGGCCGACTATTGCATGTACGAAAATAAGCGAGCCTACTACGCCACCCACGACCGGAGAGCGCCCAGGTCATAAGGCTCTTTTCAAACGAAAAACAGCAAGAACGAATTCGTCGCCACTATTGCGAAAAAAGCCTGGCCTGACGAAGAAAGGACAGGGAGGCGGCACTGAACGTCCACGTCGCAGTTGTGATGGAGGTACTGAAGGCTGGTGGCAGCGTGCAGTTCATTAGCTTCGTTAGCTTTGAGGTGAAGGGGTGCGCTGCCCGATCTGCCGGTTCGATGGTTTGCTGTACAGGAAACTCACCAGCAGGTACTTTACGATGAACGCTGGGGCGAGGGGCGGACGACTATCTTCTTTGCTGCACAACTGCACCATTTTCTCATACACGGACGGTAGATCCAGCACTGCCTCACATTTCCGGAGGATGGTCTCCTGCTGCATTAGATACTCGATTAATCCGCCAAGCTGATCTGGCCATTGCTGTAACGATACATAGCTGCCCTCCAGGTACAAGGTTTTTGCTGGATTTTTTCCAGTTCTCTTGCTCCAATTATACCACAGATTGGCCTCTATGGATTGAAATATAAGGCTTTTTCTATTGTTCAGGATACATTAATATATTCAATATAATTAAGAGTATATAGCAGCCTACGACAAAAAACAACACTTAGGACATTCATAAGCCGTATCCATATTTCTTCAGAGAAAAATTTGATTTAAGTATCTGACCTTTTTGTGTTTCCACAGTGGAGCTATCATTATCTGTCTGATACTGCACAGCAAATAAAAAGCGGAGGCGTACCGACTAAGCCAGTGCGTCTCCGTTTTCTATTTCAATCGGATCATCTGTTCATATAACATAACAAGCTTTTTCTCCACCACCATGTTCTCATGGTAATGCCCGAAGAACCAGTATTGGAATTTGCAGCGTTCCTGAATCTCATCGAAGAAGTCTGTCAGCGCATCTCGCTGGTAGAATCCTCTACTGAAGGTGTTCTGGACACTGCCGGGGCAGCAATGGGTAATGATGTAATCTACATCCCACCCTGCCTGATTCAGCGTTTTCCTTGCAGTTTCGTATTCATCCACGCTGGGCAGTTCCTCTTTCCACCATGATTTGTGGTTGACGCGGAACAGCGCTCCTGCGGCGTTGAGCTGCCGCAGCTTTCGCTCATAGTCCGGGTCATCCGGTTCCAAAATGCCGTCCCGGATATCGTGGCTGCTGGCGCCGCCCATGGTAAAGATGCGCTTTCCGCAGATCTCATAGAACTGTCCACGCATCAGATGCAGAACACCGGGACGGATCGTCTGCGCCTGTCCGCCGTGCCATTCGCACATAGTTTTCGTGATTACCGTCCACAAACAGGGTGGTAAAGGGCCTGTCCGCCAGCCAGTCCAGCCATTGTTGTTCAGTGTCGCTACCATCCCAGATACTGCCAAAGTCGCCGCAAATGATCACATAATCCTCTTTGGACAAGCGTTCCTGTTCCCGGAAGACCTCCGGGCGGAGGCGGCTGAAGTCGCCATGGGTATCGCCTGTGAGAAAAATTACCATTGGTTTCGCCCCCATTTCTTTTTATAATTCCTGTTCCAGCACTTCGTTCGAATCTCTGAACTGGACGCGGAGGGTTTCCGCATCCTCCACCGTGATCTTTTGGATGACCTGCCGGACGAGCTCATTGTCAAATTCCGTATAGCCCGCGGCGCATTCCATGATGCCGTCCCACATCTGCCGGCGTCTGGCAGCCTGTTCCTCCAGATTAGTCTCTGCCTGCTGCGCATCCGCAATCTGCGCCTTGAGGGATTCCTTCTCATCCGTCAGCGCTTTCATTCTGGCATTCAGCTCGGTATCGGCCATGTTGACGAGCAGCCGATCCAGCACATCGCTTTGCTCCCAGCTCACCGCATCCATGCGCTTCTTCAGCTGCAGCAGCCGTGCGCCAGCCTGAGATAACGCCTGTTTTGCTTCCTCCGCCATGGCCAGCACATTGGGGCAGACCTCCTGCCGGATGGCGGCGTACTCATTCATGGCCGCGAGGATGGCGCTGTGCAGCTTGCCTTCATCCAGTGTCGGGGAGTGCTGGCAGTATTTTGTGCCGAACTCCAGCCGGGAGACACAGCGCCACACGATGCGCTTTTTCCCATTTCTGGCCCATGTGACCCGCTTGTAGGGGGAGCCGCACTCGCCGCACACCAACAGTTCTGTCAGCGCATATTTGCCAGAGTATTTCCCAAGTTCCGTTTTTCCGCTCTTTTGCAGCACCTTCCGTTTGCTGGACCGGCGCGTCATCTCCTGCTGCACCTGATTGAACAGGTCCCTTGCGACAATGGCCGGATGGCTGTGCTCCACATAGTACATCGTGCGTTCACCGCGGTTCTTTTTGACCTTTTTGGTGATGCAGTCCGTCACATAGGTTTTCTGCAGCAGGGCGTCTCCAATGTACTTTTCATTGGTCAGGATATTGTGGATGATGGAGGGAGACCGGCGCTCTACACCCTGCGCGGTGGGAACACCGTCCTCCTCCAGCTCTCGCTTGATCTGTCTCAGGGTGCAGCCATCCAGATACCTGCGGTAAATGCGGCGGATGATCTCCGCTTCCTCCGGTACGATCTCCGGCTGTCCGTCCGCCCCCTTCCGGTATCCCAGCATCTTCTTGTACTGGAAGGTGACCTTTCCCGCCTCCGTGCTCTTCTGCTTTCCCCACGCGACATTCTTGCTGAGAGACTCGGATTCCGCTTGGGCGAAGCCGCTGAACAGAGTGATGAGAAATTCGCTGGATTCCGTGAGGGTGTTGATGTTTTTCTTCTCAAAGTACACTCCAATGCCGTTTGCTTTCAGGAGCCGCACCGCATCCAGACAGTCCACCGTGTTTCTGGCGAAGCGGGAGAGGGACTTGGTGATGATGAGGTCGATATGTCCCCGCTTGCAGGCGGTAATCATCTTGTTGAACTGCGTCCGTTTTTTAGGCTGGTGCCGGAGATGCCCTCATCGGCATGGATCCCTGCCATCTCCCAGTCCGGGCTGTCCTGGATTTTCTGGGTGTAGTAGGTCTTTTGCGCCTCATAGCTGTTGAGCTGCTCTTCGCTGTC
>OGEQ01003119.1_pt1 | contig 9984 bp, 7 predicted proteins | sample 1570731 | NCBI WGS metagenome assembly OGEQ01 (sample SAMEA2582132, study PRJEB24529) | metagenome | biome: Human gut stool | place: China | collected 2011 | reverse complement strand
ACGAAGCGGTATCATTTGAGTGATACAAGCGGTACTGTTTGAGCGCTATGATCAACTTACCGTATCTCTTTTGGCCCTAGACTTCAATCCATACACATCCTTATAATCCCAACAATGACTCTCAGAAACCTTAGCAACAAAAGAAACAAGTGTAGGTTCCAAATAACTCAACAAAGAATGGGTCTTAGATAGGATAAAGTCAGCACTTTCCGTGTGATGCCTTACTCTGGTTCTATCACTAAAAAAATCATATACAGCTTCAAATACCTCTACCAGATGATTGCCTGCTTCCTTAAAATGAACATTTCTTTTTCTCTTTTTCTCTATCTCATCATTATGCACAGGATTATCCTCGCCCAACTTGAAGAACTCGTCAACAGCATTTTGCATTTTTAGAATTTGCTCTGATACAAAGTCAAATGTATTGCTATTGGCAGAACCTAAAATATATAAGTCAGGATGAATCACCATACTAATATCATGCAAGTAACATGATAAAAACAAGATATAGTAATCAATTGGCTTTAACACGAAATAATCTATGGTTCTTACAATGTGTACCGCATTATTGACTAGCGTCACAGCATGCTCTTCATTGTGCAAGGTATAAGAGTTCAAGAATTTTGAGCCATTATACCACAAGCCCTTGGTGATTCGATGAGTCTGAATCAAGCTATCTATCCAATCAGGATTTTTAACGAAGGAGATGAATGTACCCAACACCCCTAAAAGCGACATATCAACATTCATCTGATTAGAAATATCTTCATTGTTGATATTCTTCACGAATGCAACGAAATCGTCGAAATCAAAATGTGGGTTTCTCAACCTCAACAAGATGCGCAACTCTGTATAACATAATTTCTTTGAGTTGGATTTTACAAACGAATAATCGTCAGAACATCTGACACCTATCGATTCGGAATAATAAGCATTCAATATTTTACGTCGGAAATCAGGAGAGTTCTTATCTACGAATAATGTATATTTCTCTATTCCCAAAACAGAATAATCTTTTAAATCCTCCTGATTATGCAGATTCTCCAAGTTACTTATATTATCCAGGAACACTTTAAATTTCTCAAATTGAGTAGCCTGCTTCAAATCTCTATTTCCTCTATAGTTTCCATTCATCCCCCGTTTCAGCGAAGCATATTTATCTAAATAAAGTTCCTTCATCGCAAGAGAATTCTCTACATCCTTACGATAATATAGATTCTTTGTTTCGCCTTTTTGAGTAAATAAAGATTCAAAATTTCTAACTACTTCTCCTATTTTATCCGCATTTGATGAAGAAAGTTTTTCTATAAGTAACCGATATTTCGACTGAAAGATTTCCTCTTCGGTTGCTTCAAGAAAATCCTTTAACGCATTTAGACTTTCTCTATCATTTTCTTTTTTATATTTATTTTCTTCATCTAGTATCTTTTGAATAAAATCCTCCATCATTTTTTCTCCAGAATTTGATTCTGTTTTCAATCTGAAGAGATTTACACGATAAAGGAAGTATTTTTTGTATCGTTTCAGCCATTTGAGTCTTGAAATATCCTTCTCTTTCATCTGACCCTTACCAGCATTCGAATAATCCTCTTTCTTTTTAAGTCTTTGAATTTCTGCATCAACCACCATTTTGATTGCACAAAGTTTTTTGAATGAAATAGAATCATCTATATCATCTAAACTCCAAAACATGCCGCCGGTTTTAGATATTTCCCTAGGTATATTCTCAATACCTTCTAGATGATTATCAGCATCATCTATATAACTACATGAGCTTTTTCCATCCTCATGAAAATGCACCTTATATATTAAGTTTTCCTGGAATTTCTTACAGTTTGCTGGCAGGAAATTATAAACATCACAGTCTTCACTATCCTTATCATTAAAAAATTTATCTAATGAGCCATTGAGCCGTTTTATCCTTTCATTAAATTCACTCTTGTCCAGTTCTGACTTTATATAAATTACAGAGTCATCTACATAAAAATAAGCATCTCCTTCGAATATTTCTTTCCTCATCATTTCCTTTCTAACAGCCAGCATGCAGAGATTGCCAAAGAAATATGACTGAGGCAAACCTTGTGGAATGCCACAATTCATATAGAACCCACTTATATCCTCTGTCTTATCTATATAATATTCATCTGCCCATGATTCGAGGTAAGTCTTATCAATATCAAAATAAAGTAACTTCGCAATCGCTACTTTTAAAGTTTCAATATCATCATTACCACCCTTACCATTATTTTCACTACCAAAAGTAGCGGAAAGCTTATTTACAATCAGATTATATAAATACTTAGGGGAAACCGTTGGAAAGAAGTTTTGTATGTCAAGACATACCTCTGTCAAATAGCGATGGCTATTCTGATAGGTACGACAATGCTGCACAACATCATCAGAAAAAGACTTATATTGATTCTTCCAGTTTTTAAACAAGTATTTTACATCAGTGCTAGGCAGATTGCCATAGAAATTATGTGGAATCAGCTTAGATAGTTCAGAAAGGTTACGTATCCCATCTGAATCATCATACATCAATTTTGCCAAAATGCAAACCATGCAGATCATATCTATCAAACGGGCAGAGTGCATCGGTCGATAAACCAATTTATTCCCTTCAACCTTCTTCATCTTGAAATATACAGAAATGCCGAAAAGAACTTTCTTCTCAGTATCCAAAATTTCATTAAGTCGCTTCTCGCAAGCCTGTATCACTTCCAGAATTAGCTTTGAATTATATTTGTCACCCAAAGCATAGAATAGTTCAAGGTCATTTTTTGCTATGATATTATCACTTGTTCCTATTACAGGATTCACACAATCTAGAAGACCTTTCTCAAAGACATAAGATTCCAAACAGTAAATAGCATTATAAATATTTTCATAACTTACAATACTGTCTTTCAAGCTATTCTTCTTACGGTTATCGATTTTTGAAACAATACTATTCATGAAAATACCCCTTCCATATTTTTTTAAGTTTGTCTATAAAGACAAGTATAGGCCGTTGTTGAACATCATCCTGTTCTTCATCCACAAACTTACAATACATAGAAAACAACATCAGTTTGTCTTTTCTCACCGCAATCGTAAAACCATCCTTTACATGAAGAAGATGATCAAACTTACTCCATTCCAAAGTCATTTTGGGGCGAGCATATTCATTAAAAGATAAGACGAACAGATCATTAAATATAAATTCTGCCTTTTTATACTCAGCGTCTAGCTCTTGTAATTGGTTGACAACTTTTACAATGTTAGTAAAAAAGAAAAACAAATCAACCAGCTTCTCCTGATAGCCAATAGTTTGTTTTCTTAAATAGCTCCAAGTATTACCAAATTGAGAATTACATGATACAAAGTATGCAAATCCAAAAAGCGGCTCATCTTGAGTTACTATCAATTTTACGATTTGTTTCACATCCTGTTTTTTGTCAACATTATCTACAAGAAGATTCAAAAAAAAGTTCAGAACCTTTAATTGATGCTTTTTATTACGAATAGAACTATCCTTTTCAAAAGAATCACTATGCGCATTTTCTTTCGTTGTCTCCTCGTCTATTCCATCTTCCTCTTCTTCAAGCTGTTTTTGAATATCAAACTTAAACAAAAAAGCAGAATAAGCTGGAATCTTGTTTTTATTATTCTTTTCCTGTGGCATAATTATTCATATAATATTCACTATAGTCACTTACCTCTAGCGGCAGTTTTTCACATCTCAAAAAAACACAGAGATTAATAAAGAAACGCTGAAGCTGTTCATAAGCCTTTCGCCCGGCATCATCATTGTCTGGATACATGTGCAGGCGGAACTTGTCCAACATCATCAAATCCAGTTTTGGCAAAATAGTAGAACTCGGAATCGCCAAAGCCTTTTTACCCGCAGACAACAATGCCAGGCAATCTGTAATACCTTCGCTGATATACAAATCATCCCCTCTTTCCAGCGTATTTAGAACCGGTAAATTATAAAGTCTAGTTTTCTGTGACGAAATAAACTGGAAACGAGGCACTTTCTTGTCTGCAGCCCCTAAATATCGTGTTTGCAGTCCCACTAAATTACAATTCACGTCATAATATGGAATTATCAAACACGGAGTAAATATACTAAGATATAGTGTTTGGGATATAAATCCACTTTTTATTAACGTTTCTTGCGGAAACGAATCTTTCAATTTCTTTAGAAGTTCCCAAGGCTCATCTAGAGACACGATGTTTAAAGATTTAATGACTGTAGGATTTAATTTTCTTTCATCAAACAAGAATTTCTTTCCTGTAGCAGTCAGATTACAATGATTAAGAATATACTGTGCAACCTCGGTAACAAATATTTTTTCTTTCTCTACAGGTTTCTTTATTATTCGTTTTGGTATAACCAGAGTTTTTGATCTTCTAGGCACATTTTCCAGATAAATCCCAAACTGACTGCATAACCATTCGCATGCTTTGACAAAACTCAAATTTAATTCGGTCTCAACAAATTTGATAGCATTGCCACTATTGTGGCAAGCAAAGCAATACCAACGATTACGGTTCTCCCCAAAGAACCCCATACTAGGATGATGATCATCATGTGCAATACACAATGCTCTATGATACTTCACTACAATACCTAATTTTTCAGCAACCTCTTCACAGGAAAGTTCATTTAGCTTTTCAATTACACTTTTAGGAATATAAACCATAATTCAAAAAAAGATAATAAAGTTTGTATAAGCATCCATCTCCTATAGCAATACAACTTTCTCCCCAATGTTTACTGTGGATACAGAGTATTTAAAAATGGACTTTTTCGATTTTTAAACAAATCTAACCAGAAGAGACTCCGTCAACAAGACATAATCCCTCCTTTCAGCTACAATCATGTCAAATGCCATATTTATAACATTTATTCACCCAAATATCAATATCTCCGGGAACCCGCACAACATGGCGAGGACTTTGATGCCCCGCCAACCTTATAGCGTAGCGGTTCTGAGCACCGGAGGGCGGTTACATCCCTTATTCCACTGTCACACTCTTCGCCAGATTTCTCGGCATATCCACATCCAGTCCCTTATCCACAGCCACATAGTAAGCAAGCAGCTGCAGCGGAACCACGCTCAGCAGCGGAACCAGCGCATTCAGGGTTCTTGGAACCTCCAATACATTATCCGCTATTTCCTTCACCTGCTGGTCACCCTCAGTCACCACGGCAAGGATGCGACCGTTTCTCGACTTCACCTCCTGCATGTTCGAGATAATCTTCTCATACAACTGATGATGCGTAGCAAGGAAAACGATTGGCATATCCTGATCTACCAGAGCGATAGGACCATGCTTCATTTCGGCAGCAGGATAACCCTCGGCATGGATATAACTGATTTCCTTCAGCTTCAAGGCACCCTCCATCGCCACAGGATAGTTCACACCACGACCCAGATATAGGAAGTTGTGCGCATAAGTAAACATTCGGGAGATATCCTTGATTATCGGAGCCTGCTCCAATACCTTCTCCATCTTCTGCGGAATCTCAGAAAGCTCCTCTATCATCTGATAATAGTCAGCATTGTTTAGGGTTCCCAACTCATGCCCCAAAGCCAAAGCAAGAAGCGTAAGAACCGTCACCTGCCCGGTGAAAGCCTTCGTACTTGCCACACCAATCTCCGGACCCACATGGATATAGATACCCGTATCCGTTTCACGGGCGATGGAAGAACCCACGCCGTTCACGATACCGAAAATCAGCGCACCCTTCTCCAATTTCACTATCTCAAGAAGTATACCTATATTTTATCTTCAACGCAGTTATATTCATTTTTGCAATCATACTTCAAGAATAGGATTAACTCAAAACTATGGATACACTGTTTTGGTTCTGCCAATCTACAATTAAAGTATACAAATTCATCTTCATAAAGTCAGATAGTTCTGAAAGTTCTAATAATTTATCACGTAAGAAGTCTTCATCAACAACACCTCCAGAATGGAAACACAATCTATTAAATAAATCATGTCCATTTACCAAATGGTACTCTTTTTTATCTTCATCAATCGGGCAAGACCTAATTATACCATTCAAAAAACCGAAAGTTATATCATGGAAACCATTACTATTGCTTCCAATATGTCCATGAATCATATTATAATCAAGTTTTTCAACTTTACAAATTAGTTTATTAACTGGTTCAAAGTCTGTTCTAAAGTTATGCAATTCATTACACAACTTATAATATGACAAAGTATATAACTCTGTTAATGCAATATTTATATCAACATCGCACCCATTATCTTTTAATACTTCCAAGTACCTTTTCCGAAAATCGTCATCTGCTAAGGCACTCATTTCATAATCATGATAGTCTGTATATAGCATATTAGCAGATACAATTTTATGCTGCCCCATTTTTAAGAAATCAGAATCTTGGATAGCCAGACATTTTTGTTGCTTCACTAATATCGGAAGTATTGCATTCATATTGTCACAGCCTGAAGTCGATTGAATAAACACAGATTTTTCTATAAGCATTTTTTTATAATACCTGTAATCACCATATCCCTCTACCAAGACTAATGTCTTGCCATCATTCATTGGGTTATTAAAAGATTGAGCAATAGAATTCAAGAGTCGTGTTGGAGTAACTCTTCTTTCTAGATTGTAAAAAACATCACGTCTATTCATGATTTTTCAAAGATCGATACAAATCAACACAATCATCCCAATCATCATTAACAAAATCAATTGAATGAGAAGCAAAAATGAGTTGAATTCCAAATTCTTTAGCGATGTTTTTAAAGTCCTCTAGCATAGATTTTTGCCATGCTACATGCATAGAGTTTTCGGGTTCATCCAAGCAAACAATCGTACCTTTATAAGTCTTGAAAATCAAATAAAAATATAGAATTATCAAATTTTGCTCCCCACTTGATAGCTTTCTCAGAGGAACTTCATAATTAGTATCATCTAAAATACGAAGCCCATCCTTAGCATTAAGTTTTATAGTTTTCTTTGACAACATTTTATTGTCTATCATTTTAACAAACATCATCATTTTGAGAAATAAGAGATGATAAACTCTCAATTTATCATAGATACCTTGTAAATACAAAAAAAGAGCTACCTTAAAATTCTCATTATATGTATAATCCACTTTGAGATCCTCCGCGATACCATATTCATGATAAAAATCTAAAATTTGTTTAATTTGCAAAGCAATTTTATTGTATCTTTCTTCGTTGAGATCAACAGAATCATTTCTTAATAATTTCTCTACAAAATGAGAGTCAATCTCTTGGCACTTTTTAACATACTTGTCTTGATACTCAGTAAATAATCTTTTTATATCATCTACTATCTTATCGACATTGTATCGATTTATCAGATGCCTGCCATATCTTTGAACATCCAAAACCTCATATTGAATGCGCTGTTCTTTGACATACAGATTATTGTAGCTTAACAGATAAGAAGTCATTGTTTTCGAATCTTCAGGAAGAGCAGAATCATCTTCAAACCTATAGTTGCGAGTCAGATAATCTTCAATATCTAGCCCTTTCATCATATCCATTGTCCGATATCCTACAGAACTATGTCGTGCTGTTCTCATCAAATAATTAGCTGATAATGTGAATATACTTTCATTAGATACTGTTTTAGATTCATTCACTTGGCAGAACTTAAAGCATACTGTTTGAGTCTCAAAGTTATGAATATCATCTTTATCAGATGCCATTATCTTTGAAATAACTATGGAACATTCATCTTCGAAAACTACTTGAATTTTTGAGAATACCAAAATATTGAAATACCATAAATTACAAGTAAGTAAATTATGGATAATCTTCAATATCGTTGTTTTACCATAACCATTTGGGCCTGTCAAAATAGTTACTTTACTTGTTTTCTTGAAATCAATCTGGTAACTATAGAGACCATATAGATTTTCTACATTTATACTTTTTATCATTATATTGTTTTTTTATTATAAAAGCACTTATACAAGTGCAATATCAATCTTAACACTACACGACACTACACAAAAATCATACGTTTCATGTAAATAGCAGCAGATACCCTACATTATCTTACGATGGAAAATAGTGCTCTTCTTTGGGCAATATAGCGCTATCACTATGCATAAGTCGCTACGTCGTAATCCTTTTTCCGATTTATCAATCATCTGAATGAAATCGAACTGAGCCTCTTTTGAATTTGAAGTGAGGCTCAAATAAACTTCAATAGAGGCTCACGTAAACTTTATCTAAGCCTCAAACCAATTTGAAATAAAGCTTACTTCAAAGGCAAATGAAGCCAGTTTCTATCGCAAAAAAGCCTTTTTGCTTAACAGTATAAGCAAAATTGTGAGGGATGCGTGAGGGATAAATTCCCTTTTTTAGGTATCAGTCACACATATTGTTCCTTTGATTATCAATACCTTATCCGATTCCTTCCAGAAAATCGTGATGGGTGATTTGCAAAAACTTTTTTTAGTAGCATGACTCATCTGAGTCTCCAAAAAAAGTGCCAAGTTCTGAAGATAGGCTCACTTAGTGCTTCTGCAGGAAAATATCGCACGAAGTGCATATTTCTCCATATCTTTAGGAAGTATTTCTTTGCCATTCCTTGTTGTGTAAAATGCCCATACTTGGTGAAGTGCTTTCCGAAGTTGCCACCATTCAGTATCTCTGCCAGCAACAACTTTCCTCGCTTTTCATCCATCGGAGCTATCATCTTCTCCCCAGATAGTCCCAACGCCTCATGCAGCACATACATCACCGCCCCAGCAAACTTCCACAATCCCAAATACTTCAATTCCTTCGGCAACCAAGTTAACATTTCACAGTTAACATTTAACATTGATACTACATAGTAGTAATCAATGATTTGCCTCATTCCAATCCCTTCATCAAAGAAATGGTGATACAGATGCGTCAGCTGATAAACAACATTAAATGCTGTCGTTGGTATAGCAATTTCTCCAATACCGTCTGGCAGACTAACAACATTTGAACATTGCAAATCCGCATTCCGTTTGAACCACTTCTGCAAACGTGCATTATAGATAGGATTATTCATTATACCCGGGAAGAAATGCAGCTCTACCGGTACTCCATCTACAGAAGTTTCTATATGTTGATACCTTATATCATCCCCAAGTTCGAAATGCTTCTTGGCATATTCCGTTATCTGTTCACGGCTTGCATTCACCCATACATCAATATCCCCAGGATTACGAGAATACGCATTTGGATACATCAAGGCATTCCCTTGTCCTTTCAGAATGCAGCACCTAAGTCCATCCTCTCTGAGCATAGAATAGAGTTTAGCAGCAACTCCATTCACCTTCATGTTCTGTCGGCGAATTTGTTGCGACACTCCCATCCAAGTCATCAGCAAGTCCCTTTCTATCGGATTTTTCTTTAGCTCCTCAGGATATTCCTCACTCAATCGCCTTATGCCATCAAAACAGATTCCAATAATTGTTTGTTTTGTCGCAAAGCTATATAGTTGTCGCCAATCCATATTGGAGACAACCATACTTAGGTCAACCTTATCTTCAAGGCAGTATCTTAAAAACAGAAAAATGGCTGATGATTGTGCCATACCATCATTCACAAGTTATCACTTATTATACATATTATCGTAATACTTCTGATACTCCCCAGAAGTAACATGATCCATCCATTCCTGGTTCTCGAGATACCATTTCACGGTTTCTTCGATACCCTCCTCAAACTGGAGAGATGGCTCCCAGCCGAGTTCCTTCTGCAGCTTTCTTGAGTCGATGGCATAACGCATATCATGACCCTTTCTGTCTGTTACATAAGTAATCAAATCCAAGTCAGCACCCTCAGGACGACCGAGTAATCTATCAACAGTCTTGATAACCACCTTGATGATATCGATATTCTTCCACTCGTTGAAACCGCCGATGTTATAGGTCTCGGCAATCTTACCCTTGTGGAAAATCATATCGATGGCACGGGCATGATCTACTACAT
>OGEQ01003115.1_pt1 | contig 9993 bp, 4 predicted proteins | sample 1570731 | NCBI WGS metagenome assembly OGEQ01 (sample SAMEA2582132, study PRJEB24529) | metagenome | biome: Human gut stool | place: China | collected 2011 | reverse complement strand
GACGAGCCGCTGAATGTGGACGGCGACGGCAACGAGCTGCTGCTGTCGGACATCCTCGGCAGCGACGAGAACATGGTGGGCCAGCAGCTGGAGCAGGACGCCGAGCGCGCCGGTCTGCGCCGCGCCGTGAGCAGCCTTTCGGCCCGGGAGCGCCGGATCATGGAGCTGCGCTTCGGCCTGACCGACGGCGTGGAACGCACCCAGAAGGAAGCCGCCGACGCCTTGGGCATCAGCCAGAGTTACATCTCCCGCCTTGAAAAGCGCATCATCCAGACCCTGAAGCTCCAACTGGAAGGGCAATAAAAAAGCGCGGCCTTGTCCTTGACAAACCGCGTGGAATCGTCTATACTGAAAACACAGAAGGCGCTGGCCCATACAAACGACTAGCTCCTTACCAGATTGTCAGAAAAAATGACCGTTCTAGTTGGGGAACTTAGAAGGCGGTCATTTTTTCTTTTTATCATCCCTGTGCGAGACAGTCCATGTGATCTGAAATGTAACGTAGATTGCTCCGCCAAGCAGCGAAAGCAGCATTACGACCTGTTCAAACGTCATGGTGCATCCCCCCTTTCCGCCCTTGGGCGTCCGGGGGAGGCCGAGATTTCAAGAAAAATTCGCTCCACCGGGCACTCAGGTGCCGGTAAGGAGCTCAGCCGCCTGCATTTGTGGGACGCAGCGCCTCGTGGCAGCCTTGCGGCTGCGTTTAAAGCATACCATAATTATGGGCCAATTGCAATTGCGGTTTTTTTGCACGCTCATCCGGCTGCCGGGTGGGCGTGTAATTTTTTCCACGCATAGTGGTTTGCCCCTGCGGCCATACTCCCGGTGAACTTCAAAACAGACCGGGGGCGTTTGGATGTACAATAAGGTGGAACTGTGCGGCGTGAACACGGCGCAGCTTCCTGTTTTGTCCGAAAGCGAAAAGCGGCAGCTGCTCCTGCAGGCCCACGCCGGGGATGCAGGAGCACGGGAACGCATGGTGGAGGGCAACCTGCGGCTGGTGCTGAGCGTGGTGCAGCGCTTTGCCCAGCGGGGCGAAAACCTCGACGACCTGTTTCAGGTGGGGTGCATCGGTCTCATCAAAGCCATCGACAACTTTGACCCTGCCCAGCCGGTGCGGTTTTCCACCTACGGCGTGCCCATGATCATCGGCGAGATCCGGCGCTTTTTGCGGGACAACAATGCCCTGCGGGTAAGCCGTAGCCTGCGTGATACCGCCTACCGGGCCATGCAGGCCCGCGAAACGCTGGAGAAGCAGCTGGGCCGGGAACCCACCATGGACGAGATCGCCGGGGAGGCAGGCCTGTCCCGCCGGGAGGTGACCGCGGCACTGGAATCGGTGGTAGAGCCGGTGAGCCTGGAAGAGCCGGTGTATACCGACGGCGGCGATGCCATGTACCTCATCGACCAGGTGCGCGCCCGCGCCCACATACCGGGCATCACGATCGGCGACCTCGACGCCATGAGCGAGGCCGTACGCTACGAGCGCCGCGTGGAATTTCCGGTCGAGGCGGTGAACTTCTTCGACGAAGTGCGCTGGGGAACCTATAAGGAGACCAAGTCTCCAGGTCTGCGAAGGGGGGGGGTACACACCCCCGAACCGGCCGATAACTATAATCGGCAAAACGAAATGCGACGAGATCAAAAACGAAATGCGACCAAGTTGGCGTAAAGCATGGTCAAAACGAAATGCGACGAAAATTTCGCACACACGCAAAAATACCGTTCGAACAACAACCAAACGATGTTCGAACGGTATTTTTTTGTCACAAAAACAGCGATCCCTGCGCTCGCTCCTCGTAATTGCAAACCATCCACTCCTCCTGTCGACGACGACTCGATTTCGAGGCACTGATGGTCCGCTCGATGCGGTGGATGACCCACCCGTTGCGTTGGGCGTATCGGTCGATCATATCGAAAGGAAACATCGTCAGCATAAACTTTCCCTTCACTGTCTCGAGTAGACGAAGGAGTTGCTCCATATTCTGCTCGTTGAACGTGTCTTCGTAGTGACCGCAATCCGAGTTCACGTAGGGAGGATCGACGAAGTGAAAGGCCTCCGGCGCATCGTAGCAGGCGATAACATCGAGCGCATTGCGGTTCTCAATCGTCACTCGTTCGAGTCGAGTACATAGCTGCTCCGTAAACTCATCCTTCGCATTGCGCAGCTTCTTGGGCATCATACCCCCAAAGTCGTACCCGAACGTCCCGTCCATCATTGAGGCGAACGACATCTTGCAGAGCGCCCAGACGGCCCATGCACGTTCGACTGGCGTGAAAAACTGCGGGTAGCTGTTGATGTGTCCAGCATGGGCGTGAACATCCCGGCTGTGCAGCGTCTTCTCGATTCGTTCCTTCAATTCCGGGTAACAGACCTTTGCCATCCAGTAAAAATTCGTTAGCTCCATGTTGATATCGTTGATCACCTCGGCCTCGGCCGGCCGCTTGGCGAATAGCACTGCGGCGCCTCCGCAGAATGCCTCCGTGTAGATCTTGTGAGCAGGTATCAGCGGCATGATGTGTTTGAGCATTGTCTGCTTGCCGCCGTAATAGGAAATCGGTGTTCTCATTTTGCTTTTCAATTAAAATCCGTATCTTTGCACATCCTCTTACTTACGTACTCTACAACACAAAAAAACGCCCAACCGCGATTGTGGGTATTCCCCCGGTCGTGCGGTTAGGCGCCTTTGTGTTAGTACGTAGGTAAGAGGACTACTAACAGGCCGGGGGATTTCTTTTTTACCCTTCCCCCGAGAGGGTCTCCTTAAATGTGGTATCGCTCGATATCGATCGCATCCTTGGCTTCCCAGCCTTTGGCCAGCTCATGCTGAACGTGAGACAGCGCGGCCGTGTAAAAGGCTTTCAGATCCTCAACGGTCGAGAACTCTCGGTACTCCGGCTTTTCATCGGTTCCGAGCTTGAACACGACCGGGAGGTTCGCCCCGTTCGTCTGGACAGCCAGATCGAACGCCGCTTTGTAGTTGAACTGGTTTTCACTCGTCAACCACACCTGGGCTCCTTCCCACTGAAATCCGGAAAGAATTGCCTCGTCAACCTGACGGTTGTACGCCGCGATGATGGTTGAGCGGATCTCGTCATCCGATGGTCGATGGTCAAACTCAGCCTCTTCGTATGTGGTCGAGCCGTCCTCTTCATTTCGGACATCCCATCGGATTCGCCACCGGTTCTTCCGCGGATGGACGCACTCGATAGGTGCGACTTCTGAACTTCCTTGGACTCTCATGTTATCAGGTGAATATATACTTCGTTTTGTTCACGCCGAAGCGTTCCGATTTGATTGTCGTCTCAAAAGGAAACCCGTCCGGCATCTCGCGTATCTGCTGAAGGATGTTCTTCATCTCTTCAGAATTAGTAAAGAACTTACGCATCTCGCCGTTCAGCTCGACTTGGACAATACATCGGTCGTCGCCCTGTTCCGTCTTGATGCCTGTTTCGAAGTCATGGACAACAATGGGGGTATTCACCAGTTCTCGAATGGAAATCACCGCACCTTTAAAGCGTTTCTTTCCATCTGCAGGCGTGTAGCTGACACCCAAATCCTTAAAGTTTTTCATATCTATACCTGTTAGTTGTTTGAAAAGCCTTCGACAATCTGCGTGTTTCGTCATCCCATAAAAAGATGCGATCAGTTCACGCTTCCGGGTCCTGCTCTCGAGCTTGTGTATCTTTCGCGCGAATGTCTGCTTGTTTCGCTTGCGAAGCCCGACGTGATCAGGATAGATCACATAGCCGAGGAAGTCAATGCCCTCTTCAATCGGGAAGATCCGATCGTTCGGCTTCACCTCCAATCCGATCGATTCAATGCACTGGTGGACGGCATCCCGCACACGCCACAACTCCTTTTTCGTCCCGGCCAATATGCGGCCGTCATCGCAATATCGGTAGAAGTGACGAACACCATATCGATCCTTCAAAACGTGATCGAGATGGATCGACAGCACCAAGTTTGCCAGCCCTTGCGACGAACGAAGTCCCATGCTCAAGCCGTGAGGCATCAGATGAATGAACCCTTCGAGCATACCAAGCAGCAGGCGATCTTTGAACACGTGGTGAACGGCATCCACAGCCACCTGCTGATCCACGCTCTCGTAGAACTTCCGCACGTCGAACGCATAGCAGAAACGAGTTCCGTCTGGGTCTTCGGAGATATCCCGGCGGATATATTCGAGAAGATCGTGCATTCCTCGATTGCGAATCGACGCAGAGGTTGTTCGAATGAATCGCTTGTGCAGGTGTTCATCGACCACCCTCATAATCGCGTTTACTGCGATCCGGTCCTTCAGGGGAACCACCTGAATCGTTCTTGATTTCCCGGCTTCCACAATGTGCATTTCCCGATAGCCGCTTACCCGGTAGGATCCGTCCGAGATCCGCCGTTGCAATTCGGCAATCACGGCATCTTTATTGGCGATCAAGAGCCGGCCGACACGACTCGTCTTTCGATGTTTGCCTCGAAGCACCGCTTTGAACGATGCCTCCATATTCTCCACCGAGACTATCTCCTCGATAACGTGTCCGTCTCTTCGCATAGCATGATGCCTTCAATTCCTTGGGCCTGACTTCTTCGAGATCCGAGGACCCTACCAAACTCTACCCGACGCTGTGTATTTCGCCTTTCCGGCCTTGGCCGCTGCTGGCGAGGCTCATCCCCCTTGGCGCTGCGAGGGGAAACCCGTTCCTGTGCAGTAGGCCAACTTCCGAATCCTTGCGTCCTTTCATTGTTTGCGAGCCGAGACCCGATGTTCGCGTTCGTGTTCGACGAATCGTTGTTCGTGTTCGCGTACGACACGCCGCCATTCGCGTTCGCATTGTTGTTCGACCGATAGACCACACGGGCTTACGGGGGAATCCACCTTTGTGAACACAAAAATAGTAAAATCTTCATCACAAACCCGTTTTTGGCATTTTCAAAAAAATTTTCGAGTGGCTTACGCCACTTTTCATACCCAGCGTCATTCGACGCTGGGTGACGCTTTATACTCGCTGACGCTCGTCGCTTTGACGATTTGCCCTCTGAAGGCGAGCCGAGACCCGACGTGCGCGTACGTGTACGACGAATCGAAGTACGTGTTCGCGCACGACACGCCGCCATACGCGCTCGCATAGTTGTACGACCGATAGACCGCACGGGCGGTGGATCCTGATATATTTTGCCAGTCGTAATACCCGGACGTTTCAGATCCGCCGCCTCGAGCGGCGATGACATCCATGTAACGCCCGTGCACCATATTCGCCGGCCAATACTCGGTAAAAACAGCAATACCTTGCACTTCGCGCGGGGGGCGCCCGGGCGTTTCGATGCTCCAGCGACCATTCGCCTTCTCCTTGTTGAGCGTCACGTAACCGAGCCACTCACACTTGTTTCCCTGCCAACACTCGTAGCCCATGACGTTGGTCGACAGAATGTCCTTCAGCGTATCACCCTCGTAATAATAGGCTCCTGAGGTCTTGTTTTCCGGGTTGATCGTATCCCGCATTCCCAACAGATTCGTCAACCCACTCCGCTTCGTATAAGAGCTCTGGCCGTATCCACATTGTCCCTGCGAATCTCGAGTTCCGTATTTCGCGTAGAACAGGTTAGCGACGTCTTTATGCATGTCCCAATCGACCAACTGAAACCCGGGGCCGGAGTTTGACGCATAGATCATGAGATCGCCCTGCGAGACGGATCCGGTACTGATCTCTCCGGAAACAGACTTCACGAGGTCATCCTGAAGCAAGGCCTCATATACCGCTGTAAGACATTCCGTATGCTCACACCAGTCAGGCTCGATCGCCTCAACCTTGTCGCTTGTCGTAAACAGGACATAGTCGAAATCTGCTGCATTGACAATCGTGAAGGCCAGTCTAACCGCACCTTCCGGTATGGGAGCGAAGAGGTACATCCCGTTCAGGATACCGGCACTTGAGGTCGCTCGCATTCTGCCGAGAATTCTTCCCGCAGAGTCCAGCCAGACGCCACCGTAAGCCGCCGACGAAAGCGACGGGAATCGGGCTTGACGATATCCGCCGGCCGGAATGTCGACAGCGCAATATGAATCTGCCGGCACGGCCGTCGCCGCCTCTTCCAGTGTCTCATACTCTTCGCCGATCCGAATCGCCATACCTTCAACGACCTCGAGGTCGTCCTTCTCGAGCTTGATGTACTGACCATCGACAACAGGGCACTCCGCGTTCGAACTGAAGAACGAGTATTTCTTTTGATTCAGCAGGTCGTTTACGCCCTTGTACCAGTAGTGCGGCTCGAACATCCAGACGTTGCCCTCGGCTCCGGTAAGAACCGCCGGGGTTGCCAACGCCGGGTCCTCCGCATCCGCATAGTAGTTCGAGTTCTGGTCGTGGAGCTGACAGATCGTCACCTCACCCTCCGCCGTCTTCTTTCCCAAAACCCGATGGCGCTGGGCGAGGATTCTCGAGATATGAGCACTGGGCGCGTAGTCATTGTCGTAGGCATAGCCTGTGTGATTGTCGAGATTCGATATATTATGCCCGTCGAGCACGGAATCATCGAACTCGATACACGTCCACTCAGGCTGGATGATGTTCAGTTCCGGGAAATGCTCGCGCAGCTCCTCGTAGAGAGCGTCCTCGAGATAGTTCGTCAGCCTGTAGGTTCCCACGAGCCGACACGTCGGGGTGTTACCTCCGGCCTCATCGACGCCGCCTACCGACAGCAGGTTACGCAGAAGAGCCCCGTCTCCTTCCATATTCACGCCTGTGACGCGCAGATACTTCACGTTGGCGCATCGGTCATATAGCTGCTTCCAGTCGATCAATGCGCAACCGTCAACAACCAGTCGCGTAATGTTCGACGTCCCCTCCAGCGTGAGCCCGGCGTTGCTCAGCTTGGCCAGATAGCACAGCTCGAGCGTCTGAATCGTAGCCGGCAGGACAACAGAAGCGAGAGGTGAGCCCTGGGCGAATGTCACGCCCGTGAGAGCGCTCCTCGAGGCCCTGAACGTCTCGAGCTTGCTGTTGGCACTCAGATCGAGCGCCGTGAAGCTGGGCGACTGCAGCCCGCTCATGTTGAGGCTGCGGAGGTTCTTGCAGCCGGCGACCAGCAGAGCATTCAGCGTACTCTGCCCGGCCGAGCAGCTCACATCGAGAACTCGCAGTGCGGTGCAGTTATTCAGGTTGAGGGTCTGCAGCAGCGCATGGCTCACATCCGTGAGGTCAAGTTCCCGAATGCGGCTCGCTCCGTAAATGTACTGCGGGTCGTTGACGATGAGGTCCGTGTCGAGCGTCAGAAAGATCTGACTCCCGGCTTCGGGTGCGAGCACGGCGCTCTGATGAGGGGTGCCACTGGTATAGCCATAGCCAAAGTAGTATCGCTCGCTGGACGTGATTTTGATCTTCCGGTTGTCCCCGCTGAAAGCATAGCCGAAGTAGGCCGTGAAGCTGTCCGAGCGATAGGTTCCGGCGACGTACATCGCATCGAGCAGCGCAAATCGGTTCTTGATCGTGAAAACACGGTGAGCATAACGACCGCCCTGCAGAGCGTAGAGATAGTCATAGAACTTCGTTCCCTCGGTTGTCTGGACACCTTCGATCAGGGGCTGGATATACTTGAAGTAGCCGTCCTTGTTGTAGATACGCTCCGACCAGTTTCCCATCTGCTCGACGTTGAACATCTCCAGCACCGACTCCGTGCTCATGTTCGAGCGGATCGTAGCTGCCGTCTCCATCAGCTTGTCGGACAAAGCCTCCCGCACGAGCTTCCACAGCACGCTGTCGTGTCCGGCGAAGGCGTAGGACCCGATGCTGTCGTCGTAGGTCTCCTCGGTGATCGTATAGTCGTAGGCCAGCATAGCATCGTTACGGCCGCCGAGGATTGTGTCGGCGTCGTAAGGCAGGAAATACCACTTCAGTCCATCCCAGGTGGCAAGCATCATGTTCTTGGCCCGCTGGTCCACAGCCATGAAGTAATCGGTGAACAGGTACCATGCGCACAGCGAATTGACATCGAAATACTGCGACACCTCTGCCGCAAAGCGCTCCGGGTCATCCTTGCAAGCATAGACCCAACTCCACAACCGCTGCACAGCCGCACGGTCTTCCTCATGCGCATCCGCCCATACTGTGTCGGCCTTGTAGCGGAATTCCAGTGCATCGTCGAACTCCGACATATCGTCCGTTGCAAACAAACACAACGGTTTGCTGTTATTCAGAAACTCGAGACAGATACACTTGTTGCGGCCGCCGGCCAGCGCCTCTTCATCGTTGAACCCCTCGATACCTTCGAAACCGTACACCTGATGGCTTTCGGACTTCTCGTTGTTGAAGTTGAACTTGCCGAGATATCCGTTCGTGCCGCTCCCATCCTCATCGTAGAACCCATCACACGGGAATCCATCGACACCAATCCGTACGTCATATTCCCCTTCGTAGGCAGCCTGCGGGGGCGTCAGGAATCCGCACTTCTTCCAGACATCATTCACCAGCCGCACCGCTCCTGTGTTGTGCGTCGACGAAGAATCGGAGAAGTCCGCCTTCAGGCAGAATATCTTGACCGGTCGCGCACCTGGCTTGAACGAGTAGCTCAAGTCTGGGACGGGAGATCCATTCACTGTCAGCGTGGTTCCGTACTTATCCGCCCGATCGAAATAGAGCCGATAATTCTTGCGGGGGTAAGTTGTTGAGGACGTACCCTGTATGCGCAGGCCGACTCCTTGGGCGATGAAGTCATATTCGGGACCGTAGGCCGAGTAGAAGTAGACGTCGACCGGCACCTCGAACTTCTTGTTGTTCGTCTGATTGACCAGATCCACGTCGCCAACGATCCGGATGACGCTTTTCCCTTTGGCGCGGAGCTTCTCGATATCAACGGACAGACCCTCGTCATCCATCACCTCGTTGTTCTCGAACAGCGACACCATCTCATCGGTAGTCGTCCGGTCGACGATGAAGTTCGACAGCATCTCGTCGTCCGTCAGCGCCTTCTCATACACACGAATCGAGCGCAGCTCGACATCGGCCGCATCGGACCGAACCGAGATCGTCGCCGGCGTCTCCTGCAGGAAGCTCTCCGAAGTGGCGTACTGCTTGGCTCCGCAGCGGATACCGTTCACGTAAAGCTCCATCAGACGAGTGCCGTTCTTCTGCTGCACGACGAAGCCGATATGCAGATCCATGTCGGCCGCGAACTTCGTGCTCACCGACGTCCCGGCGGAAGCAGTCATCGAGGCATCCTGCGTCGTCATGCGGAACCCGATACCGTTGGCCAAGCAGGAGAGGATCTCGCCTTCACGCTCGGTGACGTTCGAGCAGTTCAGCTCGAATTCGTAGGTGGCACCGGTGGTCGCAGCATCTGCCGCGAACGGCCGGAACCCGATCTCGATCGAGGCCCCATTCATCATCTTCAGTGTCTCTCCCGTCCATCCCGAGCTATTCCAGTCAAACCCTTCAAACGTCGTTCGAACGTCACCGTAGCTCCATTCAGCCGGATTCGATTCGGTGTTGCTTCGGCCGGCGGCCGACAGCTTCAGCGTAAGAGCGTCCGTTGCCTCCGAGATATCAATATCCGAGGCGGTGACGTCAACGTTGAACAGGTACGATGTAGAACCGCACAGGAACATCATTTCGACCTGTTCTTGCTCCGTAAAGCGATTCACATACTGCTGAACCGTGCGGGGAACGCTTACCGTCTGTGTCTTCGCGTCATCCCGGTAAACGGACATTGTCGCGGGGGTCGTGGCAGGGTCGTACACCACGAACTCGAACGACAACTGCTCATACTGCCCAACGGAAATGCGCGGGGTGCGATATTCGGCCGAGGAGAAGATCCGGCCATCGGCAAAGCGCATCATCGTTCCGATGAAGGGAGCTGATGAACCCGCCTTCAGGAAATCGATGTAGACGCTCTCCGACTTCAGCGTCAGCGATTCGTCTGCCTCCATTTCCGCAACCATCTGTACCGTGTGGCGCCCGGCAGCAAGCCCGATCATCGAAATAGAGAAGCTGCCGTTGGTGGTA
>OGEQ01003111.1_pt1 | contig 10015 bp, 9 predicted proteins | sample 1570731 | NCBI WGS metagenome assembly OGEQ01 (sample SAMEA2582132, study PRJEB24529) | metagenome | biome: Human gut stool | place: China | collected 2011 | reverse complement strand
GGACATGGTGCATTGGCGGGAGTGCTTAATGCATTAAATGCAGATGTTTTAATCTGTGGCGGAATCGGAGGCGGCGCGCAGACTGCGTTAGCGGCAGCAGGCATTAAGCTTTTTGGAGGAGTTTCCGGTGATGCGGATCAGGCGGTGGAAGCATTTATTAATGAAACACTTGATTATAATCCAGATGTGAAGTGTTCTCACCATGAGCACAGCCACGGGGAAGGACATACATGTGGAGAACATGGATGTGGAAGTCACAGTTGTCATCAGGAAGGATAACAACAATGCAGGTATGGTCAAAAAACATCGACATCCAACCTTATACACGCTATAATGTATAGATACCAGGGGCCCAAGGTCAAAAATTCTCCTGCAAGCAAGATTGCATCGAACTTCTGACCTTTTGACCCTGGTATCATGTATGTAAACTAGTAAGAGAGCCAGATGATCATAAGCTTCTAAGCGAAAGACCACTGGTTCAACTTCAGTCAGGGGATGAGCATATGTTTTTTATGATGGCAATTACGGATGGCCGGAAAGATTTGAAATTTTCTCAGATGATTATTTGCGATGTATGTGGAAAATACGGCAGATATCAGGTATTTATGACTTACACGGTGTTATCACTATTTTTTATTCCATGCTTCAAATGGAACCGACGTTATTATGTGCAGACGAGCTGCTGCAACACGATTTATGAACTGGATCCGGAGGTGGGAAAGGCCATTGCCCGTGGGGAACAGGTGGAGATACAGCCTGGGCAGTTGACGAAGATTGGATCCGGGAATGGCGGACAGATGTATAAGCGCTGTCGGAGCTGTGGTTATGAGACCAAAGAGGATTTTGAGTATTGTCCAAAATGTGGAAACCGTTTTTAAAAACATAGGAGAAAAATAATGGGACATTTTTACTTTGTAAGACACGGCCAGACGGTCTGGAATGTAGAAAATAAGATCTGCGGGGCAACGGATATTGCTTTGACAGAGCAGGGACATGAGCAGGCCATAGAAACAGGAAAGAAGATATTAGCGGAAGGAATTCAGGCGGATGAGATCCTGTATTCTCCTCTTCAGAGAGCGGCAGATACGGCGAAACATATTTCTGAGATCACAGGAATCCCTGCGCGTGTAGAGCCAAGGTTAAAGGAGCAGAATTTCGGAAAATGGGAGTCCACACCGAGAAATGGAGTGGATTTTAAGCTGGCGAAACAGTCCTTTGCCTGCAGCTATGAGGGCGGAGAGTCCATGCTCCGTCTTGCGCAGAGAATCTATAATCTGCTGGACGATATCAAGGCAGAATCCGATGAGAAAACTTATATTTTAGTGGCCCACAATGGTATCGCAAGAGTGATCCAGTCGTATTTTACCGATATGACCAATGAAGAATTCGCAGGGTATGGGGTGAAGAACTGCGAAGTGGTGAGGTATGACTTCTAGAAATCTGTGGTACACTAAAAAACACATGACATCATGAGGAGACGAGATAGGAGACCACAGACATGCTGGGCAAGACACATTTTTTTATTGGAATTTCCACTGCATTAGCAGTATTACAGCCTCAGAGCGTGCCGGTTTTAGTGACGGGGATCAGCGCGGCAGCGGTGGGAAGTGTGATCAGTGACATTGATTCCGGCACCTCCCAGGCGCATCAGGAAGCAGATAAGGTGATGGCGGTGACTGTTAGTGTCATCGGACTGATGCTGTTTCTGGAATATAAATTCCACTTAGGAATTTATGAGCGGTTGATGAAAAACAGCAGTATCATGCGCGTGCTGACGGGAGGAATCCTGTTCCTGGTCATCTGCACCTATGGGAAAGATCAGCCTCATCGGTCGTTTATGCATTCGCTGGTGGCGGGATTTATGCTGACCTGCTGTGTGAATATCGTCTACCCGGACGCAGGACCGTATTTTGCGGTGGCATTTTTATCCCATCTGGCGCTGGATCTGCTGAATTATAAGCGGGTGAAGATTTTCTGGCCGTTGAAGAAAGGGTATAGTCTGCGGTTTTGTTCCGCTGATGGGTGGGTGAACCGGCTGCTTTTGTGGCTTGGCCCCATTGCTTTGGCAGCAGAACTGGTCTTTTCCGCGCCTGCGGTACGGTTGGTTGATAGAATCCTGTCAATTTTTTAGAAATAGAAAATACAGTCAAAAGAAAGAAAAAAATTCTTTTGGCTGTATTTTTATTGTACGCATCTGGTTGTAGTGATAAAAGATCACAACATCTGCAGCAGCTCGTCCCGGTTCAGAACGGTACTCTTGATACCATCGCCGGAGAGAATTTCTTCGACCAGATCGCTTTTGGCTTTTTGAAGGTTCAGGATCTGTTCTTCGATAGTTGCTTCCGCAATCAGTTCATAAACAGTCACTACGTTTTTCTGGCCAATCCGGTGGGTACGGTCAGTAGCCTGATTCTGGGCAGCTACATTCCACCATGGATCATAATGAATGACGATATCAGCGGCAGTCAGGTTCAGACCGGTTCCACCCGCTTTCAGGGAAATACAGAATACCGGAGTATCATCGGTGGCGAAGCTTTCCGTCAGACGGATTCGTTCTTCTTTGGACACGCCGCCATCGATCCGGTGGCTCTTGATCTGTTCATGCTTAAATGCCTTTTGAAGCTCATCTAAAACAGAGGTAAACTGGGAGAATAACAGGATCTTGTGACCATTTTCGATAGCCTGCTTCACCAGCTCTATACAGGTGTCCAGTTTGGCGTTCTCACCGTGATAATGTTCCAGGAACAGGGACGGTCCGCAGCATAGCTGCCGGAGTCGGGTCAGTTCCTTTAAGATTTCCAGCTTGCTCTGCCGGAATTCTTCCGGACTCTGTTTTGCCAGGTATAATTTCAGCCGCTGGGCGTAAGCGTCATAGAGTTTTTTCTGCTCTCCTTCCAGATGGACGGAAACGACCTTTTCGATCTTATCCGGAAGTTCTTTCAGCACATCTTTTTTCAGTCTCCGCAGGATAAAGGGATGAACCAGTCTGCGTAGACGGTCGGAGGTTTCCTTATCCTGATCATTGACAATGGCGCTTTCGTAACGGTTCTTAAAGGTCGGATAGTTGTAAAGGAATCCTGGCATCAGGTAATCAAAAATGCTCCACAGCTCGCTTAACTGGTTTTCAATAGGAGTTCCGGTGAGTGCCAGACGGAAACTGCTCTGGATCAGGCGGACAGCCTTGGAAGCCTGTGTGGCGTGGTTTTTGATATACTGGGCCTCATCGATGATCTGGTTGGCGAAAATGATATCCTCATACAGGGCGATATCCCGTCTGGAATTCCCGAATTACCTGGGGATTGGAGCGGGATTTTGTTGCTTTTAAGGTATATATTTTCATCAATAATCTCCTGGGTAATGATTAAAAAATTTCCTAGAAAGAGTGTAGCATAATCAAGGAGGTTTAGAAAGGTGAAAAACGGAAAATACTAATCTGGAAAAGGCGGCTGTCTTAATAAAAGCTGTAAGGATGGCTGGCTTTATACAAAAAACACCAGGAGGTATGGATATGGGCAATAACATGGATCTGGATTATGAGATGTTCTGCTACCAATGCGAGCAGACCGCCAATGGCAAAGGCTGCACGAAAATGGGCGTCTGCGGCAAGACACCGGAGATTGCGGGACTGCAGGATCTTCTGATCTATCAGATTAAGGGCATCAGCTGCTATGGCAAGGTGGTGCTGGACCATGGGGAACATATGAATAAGGAGATCGTCCGTTTTATTGAAAATGTATTATTTACAACGTTGACCAACGTGAACTTCGATGCGGAGGTCCATGTAAAGCTGCTGCGGCAGTCCCAGAAGATCAAGGAAGAACTGCGGGGGCAGTTGGGAAAATGGGTGGCGGAAATGGACAACCCTACGGCACAGGCGGATTACCAGCTTCCGGAGGATAAAACGGAGATGTTAAAGGATGCGCCGATCGCTGGTATCATGTACGACAAGGAACTGGACCCGGATATCCGTTCCCTGCGGCAGACGGTGCTTTACGGGCTAAAGGGAATCAGCGCCTACGGCCATCAGGCCAGGGAACTGGGGTATTACAGCGACCAGGTGGATGATTTCTATATTCAGGCACTGGAGGCCATTACCGATGATCGGCTGACGGTAGAAGAACTGATCCGCCTGACCATGCGTACCGGGGAAATGGCCATTGAGGTGATGAAAAAGTTAGATGATGCTAACACAGAGCGGTATGGCAATCCGTCCCTTCATAAAGTAAATGTGCGGATGAAAAAAGGCCCGTTTATTGTGGTGTCCGGACACGATCTGAAAGATCTGGAGATGCTTTTAGAGCAGACGAAGGGCATGGGAATCTCCATCTACACCCATGGGGAAATGCTTCCGTCCCACGGCTATGACGGCCTGAAAAAATACCCGCATCTGGTGGGCAATTTCGGCGGGGCATGGCAGGACCAGCAGAAGGAATTTGATCATCTGCCGGGAGCGATTCTGATGACCACCAACTGCCTCATGCGGCCAAGGGATTCTTATAAGGACCGGATCTTCAGCACCAATGTGGTGGGCTGGGAAGGCGTGACCTTTATTCCGAAGGATGAAAATGGCTGGAAGGATTTTGGCCCGGTGATTGAGAAAGCCCTGGAGCTGGGGGGTTATCCGGAGGATCAGGAGCCAAAAGAGATTCTCACGGGATTTGGTCACGCAGAGGCGTTTAAATATCTGGATGCTATTACGGATGCAGTAAAGAGCGGAAAAGTGCGCCATTTCTTCCTGATCGGCGGCTGCGACGGTGCCAGACCCGGAAGAAACTATTTCACCGAATTTTCCAGGATGGTGCCGGAGGACTGCGTGATCCTGACGCTGGCATGCGGTAAATACCGCTTTAATAAGCTGGATTTTGGAGAGGTAGCCGGGCTTCCAAGACTCTTGGATGTGGGACAGTGTAACGATGTGTATTCCGCTATACAGATCGCCACGGCGCTGGCGGATGCCTTTGAAACCGATGTCAATGCGCTGCCGTTGTCGCTGATCATTTCCTGGTATGAGCAGAAGGCGGTGGCAGATCTGCTGGCGCTGTTAAGCCTTGGAATCCGTGGGATCTATCTGGGACCGACTCTTCCGGCGTTTTTAAGTCCCAATGTGCTGCAGTATCTGGTAGATACCTTTGACCTGAAGCCGATCAGTAATGCGGAGGATGATCTGAAATCCTGTTTGAAGCAGGTGGTGTAGGGCGATTCCTGATGTTTGACTTGAACCCTCTTGTCACAGTCGCGTGATATGGGCTATAATAAAAATAGCAGACTGGACAAGAGGGGAGCGAAACAACGGATGACAGCCATGTTGAAGAAAAGATTGCCCGTAGGGATCGAAAATTTTGAAAAGATCCGCAGGGACGGATTTTACTATGTAGATAAAACAGATCTGATCAAAGAACTGCTGGAAAACTGGGGTGAAGTGAACCTTTTTACGAGACCGAGAAGATTTGGAAAAACGCTGAATATGAGTATGTTTCAGTGCTTTTTTGAGATTGGTTGTGATAAAAGCCTGTTTGACGGGCTGCGGATCGCAGAGGAAAGCACGTTGTGCGAGACCTATATGGGAAAGTTCCCGGTGATCTCCATAAGCTTGAAGGGGATCGATGCTGCGGATTATGAGACGGCCAGAAATCTGATGGTAAAGGTGGTCAATGAGGAGGCCAGAAGGTTTCAGTTTTTAACAGAAAGCAGCAGGCTGACAGACACGGATAAGATGCTTTTTGGACAGCTTTTGCAGAAAGAAATGGATGACGAAACCCTGTTCTGCAGTCTGCGGGAGCTGACGGAGCTTCTGCGGAAGCATTATGAAAAGCAGGTGATCGTGCTGATTGATGAGTATGATGTCCCATTGGCAAAAGCCAATGAACTGGGATATTATGACGAGATGGTACGCCTGATCCGCGGGATTTTTGGAAGTGCGCTGAAAACCAATCATAATCTGTATTTTGCTGTGTTAACTGGCTGTTTGAGAGTGGCGAAGGAGAGCATATTCACAGGTGTGAATAATTTCAATACCTTTACGATCACGGATGTGGATTTCGATGAGTATTTTGGGTTTACGGATGCGGAAGTAAAGGAGATGCTGGAGGAATATCAGTTAGGCAGCAGTTACGAGGATGTACGGGAATGGTACGATGGTTACCGGTTTGGCAATGTGGATGTATACTGCCCGTGGGATGTGATCTGTTATGTAAATAAACGGCGGACAGATCCGGCTCTGCAGCCGCAGAATTACTGGCTGAATACCAGCGGAAACGAGGTTGTCAGACATTTCATAGAAGCGTTGGGAGATGGGGTCACCAAGACCGAGATGGAGCGTCTGATCGGCGGTGAGATCGTTCAGAAGGAAATCCACGAGGAAATGACATATCATGACCTTTACGCAGACATGGGAAATGTCTGGAGTGTGTTATTCATGACTGGATACCTGACCCAGCGGGGCCGGGCTGACGGAAACCTGTATAATCTTGTGATTCCCAACCGGGAAATACGGAATATTTTCACGGAACAGATCATGAAAATGTTCCAGGAACAGGCGGAGCAGGACGGTGAGACTTTGGGACGATTTTGCGATGCCTTAGAACAGGGAAATGCGGAAGAAGTGGAACGGTGTTTTACCGGGTATATGAGAAAAACGGTCAGTATCCGGGATACTTTTGTTCGAAAAGCAACGAAGGAGAATTTTTATCATGGGATGCTGATCGGGCTGCTGGGATTTAAAGAAGGCTGGACGGTTATGTCTAACCGGGAAGCTGGGGACGGGTTCAGCGATATTCAGATTTTGATCGATGATGCGGAGACTGGCATTGTGATTGAAGTAAAATATGCGCAGAACGGTGATCTGGAGGCAGAGTGCCAGAAAGCATTAACGCAGATGCGGGCGCTGCATTATGAAGATGGCATGAGAAATGCAGGCATGCAGAAGGTTTTTAAGTATGGGATTGCCTGTTGGAAGAAAACCTGTAAAGTTGTGGTGGAAAGTGAGATATTGGTGGGATAAAAACTGGCGTGAATGAGAATCACGCCAGTAAACTATTTTAAGCGCACATAGAAAGTATTTTTTCCAGAACCACCTTTCATCAAATCCCCGTCTTTAACCAATGTTCTCAAAGAGCTTTCAATGGAACTGACGCTAAGTGACGGACAAAGCTCTCTGATATCTTGCTTTGTGAATTTTCCAATTTTATGCTGTGTAGCTTTTCGTACCATTTCTAATGCGGGAAGTTTCTCTTCAATGAGTTCAAAACGTTCTTCGAAGTCTTTGTATGCCGCAAGTATAGTTCCAAGAAGGTATTTTATAAAGGGAACGGCATCTTCTTTCTCTTCATGCCAGCCATCCTGGGCTTTTCTTAAAGCCTCATAATATAAATCTTTATTTTTGGCAATTTTAGCTTCCAATGAAATGTATCTGCCAACGTAAAAACCGCTTCTATATAAAAGAAGTGTTGTAAGCAGCCTGCTCATTCGTCCGTTGCCATCATTGAAAGGATGTATGCAAAGGAAATCGTGAATAAAAACAGGAATTGCAATCAATGGTTCAACTTCAAAATTGCCGATCACTTTGTTGTATTCTGCACAGATTTTTTCAAGCGCTTCTGGGGTTTCGTATGGGGCTAATGGTGTAAACAATATTTCGGTATGTCCATCTGGATAAGTCGCACTGATATAATTCTGCACAGATTTTGTGCGTCCGGCGATGGGGTTATTCATGTGGCTATATAGTATCTTATGAAGCTGAAGGATATAATTCTTTGAGATAGGAATTACGTCAAAGCTTTCATGAATGATATTTAAGACATCCCGATATCCAGCAATCTCTTCTTCATCTCTGTTTTTAGGAGTTGTCTTTTCTTCGACAAGCTGCTTGATCCGGGTATTTGTTGTGATAATGCCTTCAATCGCATTGGATGCTTCTGTGCTTTGGATTTTTGCGATTTCTACAAGCTTCTCTAATTCGTCAGGCCGTTGTTTTAAATATAGTTCCTGCTTGCCTGCATATTTATATATGGCAGCAATCAGTCCGACTACATTGGAATCCCATTTTTGTTCCCGTAGTTTACTATAATTGAAGTCTCTCATTCTAATACCACCTCTTTCCCTTAAATTATAGCAAATTTTAAGGGAAAATCAACTTGATTACAGGAATTTACCCTTAAAAACGGCTATAATTTAAGGGTAATCAATTAAAAAAGAATTATTCAAGAAAACTTATTTTCTTTGCAACATTTTCCCGCTTCCATCTGTATATAGGATAGAACAGCAGAAAGGCCGGAGCAATAAGGAAAATGAAAGAAACGAGGAGAATGATTATGAGAAGAACAAAGATGGCTGTATTAGGAATGATGAGGGTGGTTATGCGTATGTGGTCAGTGTGACGAAAAAAATCACGAAGGATGAGATACTGCAGATTGTAGAAGAGATTGTGAAAAAGTGAGAAAAATTTGAATTTAGAAAAAATGGAGAATAGGAAAAGAATCTTTTGATTGAATTGTTTTTGACTTTTGCAAAAATCGGGTTGTTCACCTTTGGTGGTGGGTACGCCATGATTTCGATGATAGAAAATGCCTGCGTTGAAAACAAAAAATGGATCAGCCATGACGATATGATGAATATCACGGTTATTGCTGAATCCACTCCGGGTCCCATTGCGATCAATTGTGCAACTTTTGTGGGCTATAAACAGAGAGGTCTAATTGGAGCTATTGTTGCGACGATGGGAATTGTGTTTCCGTCGTTTGCAATTATCTACCTGATTGCAATACTCATGGATGATTTTCTGGAGATCACTGTTATTGCGAACGCCTTTAAAGGAATCAAGCTGGCCGTAGGAATTTTGATTTTGGATGCTGCTTTAAAGATGATTCAGAAGATGCAAAGAAAACCAATTCCGATCGTGATTATGGTCTGTGCAGCTACTTTGATGATGATTACCAACATCTTTTCCTTGAAACTGAGCATTTCGCCAATTATGCTGATTATTATTTCAGCTATGCTTGGCATTTGGGGATATGCCTTATAATAGGAACCTAACTTCCGGCCTGTTCGTTGCCGAGAAAGGAGCGGTTTTCACCCTCTCCAGGGCTCGCGGCCTTCGTTGCAGATATCAATCTGGCACAGCTTCATGGCAGAAAGTGCTGTGTCGTGGGACTGGGGGGTGACGCAGGCGCAACAGGCAGCATCCACGGAAACATCGCTTTCCGGGAAGGTCGCCTTACACAGAATGGCATTGGACAGCACACAAATGCCGGTACACAGACCTATCAGTTCAATTTCCAGGGGCTCGGTCCCGGCGGCGGTCTTGAGTTTCTCTATCAGCAGGGTGGAACCGAAGGTGGGCTTGCAGATAAAGTGGTCTGCAGGCACGCTCTCCAACGCCTCTGCCACCAGCGGATTCAAAGCGTGACCCTCACTGCCGGCGATGCAGTGTGCCACCGGGAGATGACGTCCTTCGTTGGTTTCCAGATAGTTGTCCGGGTGGGTATCCTGGGTCACAAAGATCTGCTCCGGGCGGTAGGTGCGGATTTTTTCCAGCACCTTCGGCAGGATGGCTTCGGCTTCCTTGGTGCCCAGTGCACCGGTGATAAAGTCATTTTGCATATCTACAACGATCAGAAATTTCATACGGGTAACCTCCCAAACAGATGTGTCAAGACATCTTTTTCTTTCAGTATAACGGCTGGAACAAAAAATACAAGGGTTTTGTTTGGCAACAGATTTTGCCGATTTGCAGAAAAATAGGGCTTCATGATTGCGGAGACTTTTTTGCAGGGGAATATCGTGGTATACTGAATGCAGAGAATCCAAAGTGATAAAATGGGAGGTAGAGTTATGAAGTGGGGAATTTTAGCAACCGGCACCATTGCCAAAAAGTTTGCGTCTACGGTGGAACAGATGGGCGCAGAAGGGGAGCAGCTTGTTGCCGTGGGCTCACGGCATCTGGAAAGCGCACAGGCGTTTGCACAGCAGTACGGCATTCCCTGCTGCTATGACTCCTACGAAGCCCTTGCCGCCGACC
>OGEQ01003102.1_pt1 | contig 10036 bp, 9 predicted proteins | sample 1570731 | NCBI WGS metagenome assembly OGEQ01 (sample SAMEA2582132, study PRJEB24529) | metagenome | biome: Human gut stool | place: China | collected 2011 | reverse complement strand
ATCACGCAAGAAAGTAAAGAAATAACCTATGACAAATCGTAAAGACGATCACATCCGTTATGCCCTTAAGTACCAGTCGCCCTACAATAGTTTTGACGATATGGAACTTATCCACAAGTCTCTACCAACTTATGATTTAGATCAGATTGACTTGTCCACACATTTTGTAGGACGAGATTGGAACTTTCCCTTTTATATCAATGCCATGACAGGTGGTTCTGCCAAAGGTGGTGCAGTTAATCGTAAATTGGCTGAGGTGGCCAGTCGAACAGGTATTCTCATGGTGACGGGTTCCTACAGTGCTGCTCTAAAGGGAGAAGCACCAGAATCCTTTGACTATCGCAAAGAGTTTCCAGACTTAGACCTAGCGACTAATATCGGTGTGGATAAGTCTGTGGACTTGGGGATTAAGACGGTGGAAGCCATGAATCCAGTCTTTTTACAGCTCCATGTTAACCTTATGCAGGAGCTTCTCATGCCTGAGGGAGAGCGTATTTTCCACACTTGGAAGGAAAATGTGGCGGCTTATGCACAGAACATAGAGGTTCCACTTGTGCTTAAGGAGGTCGGCTTTGGTATGGATGTGGAAACCATTCGTTATGCCATGTCTCAAGGCATCAAGACTGTGGATATCTCAGGTCGTGGTGGGACTAGCTTCGCCTATATTGAAAATAGTCGAGGCGGTAACCGTGATTACCTCAATGACTGGGGACAAAGCACCGTTCAGACCCTCTTGCAAGCCCAAGACCTTCGTGATGATGTGGAAATCCTAGCCTCTGGTGGTGTGCGAAACCCACTCGATATGGTCAAATGTCTGGTCCTGGGAGCAAAAGGTGTTGGCCTCTCACGAACTGTCCTTGAATTGGTGGAACGTTCCCCTGTGGATAAGGTTGTAGCTATCGTTAATGGCTGGAAGGACGACCTTCGTCTTATTATGTGTGCCCTCGATTGTCGGACCATTGATGAGCTCAAATCTGTGGATTACATCTTACATGGTAAGCTACAAGGGACATATATCAAGCAAGGAAAGTAGGAAAGAGCCAAGTGCTCTTTTTTTCTTTTTCTTATTATGTTAAAATATTGTAATGTAAAACATTGTGTTTTTCAGTCAACGCATGCTTGTTTTCAGAAAAATGCATGGAATGATAGGTGTTAGGTTAAAGAAATATTAAAGGAGTAACTATGTCTCAGCAGGTTATTAAAGCGGACAATTTAGGCAAAAGCTTTGGGTCTTTTAAGGCCATAAGTTCCCTTACTTTCGATGTCAACAAGGGAGAAATTTTAGGTTTTCTTGGACCGTCTGGATCTGGTAAAACGACCACAATCAATATTCTCACGGGTCAATTGACACCAGACCAAGGGCAATCATCAATTCTAGGTAAGTCCTCTACCAATTTGAATGAGGAAGACCTTGCTAATATTGGTCTAATTACGGAAAATAGTGGCTATTATGAAAAGTTGAGCCTTTATGACAATCTCCTCTTTTTCGCAAAACTCTATGATGTTCCACAAGGGGACCTTGATAATTTGATGAAGCGTGTAGGTCTCTATGACAGACGTAAGACCCTGGCTGAAAAGTTATCAACAGGGATGAAGCAACGTATGTTACTCGTCCGCGCCATTATTAACAAGCCTCAAGTTCTCTTTTTGGATGAACCGACTTCAGGCTTGGATCCGTCAACTTCCCAGTCTATTCATGAACTTATTAAGGAGTTGCAAGCAGAAGGGACGACCATTTTCCTAACGACCCATGACATGCACGAGGCGACTATCCTCTGTGACAAGATTGTCCTTCTTAATAAAGGACAAATTGTGGAAGCGGGTACTCCAAGTGATCTGATTCAAAAATACAATACAGATAAACGTGTCAAGATTACCTATCGATCTGGTAAGGAGGACTACCTGTCGTTTTCAGAGTTGGGACAGATCAGCCAGACTGATGATATTCTAACCATTCATTCTTGTGAACCGACCTTGGAAGATGTCTTTATCCAATTAACAGGAGGTAAGCTCAATGCGTAAGCAGTTAAAATCACTCATGTGGCTCAGACGCCGAATTATCTTATCCAACAAAAGTCTCTTGATTCAAGTTTTGCTACCATTTGGCTATACCTACCTAAATAAAAAGTTGTATGAGGTACAAGGAACATTAAATACGGAGACAAAGTTCCGTCTCCTAGTGACTTGTTTGTCTATGGCTCTTTTCCTTGGTTCAGGAAATATGATTAGTACCATTGTGTCCGAGGAAAGAGAGAAAAACACTCTTAGAACTCTTCTTATGAGTGGTATTAAGGCGAAAAATTACATAATCTCTACCCTTGTTTTCCCATTCGCCATTAGTCTTGCTTCAGGTCTACTAATCCCTGACATGTTAGAGATAGATTTTGGCAAACAGTCAGATACCTTTTACAGGGCCTTTTTGTTAACAGTAGTAACTGTTATGCTTATTTTTCTATTTATCGGTCTAGCATGTAAGTCTCGGGTTTCTGCACAGGTTACTGGTTTGTTAGTGATGTTGGTTAGCTTGTTTATTCCCATGCTTTCAGGGATGAGTGATACCTTTGATACTGTTATAAAATATAGTCACATGGGACTTTTCACAAATGCACTCAGTGATTTGGACCACTTTAAGTGGCAGGACCAAAAAGCTAGTTTAATAGCTCTAATCATCTGGATTCTTGTCTTTGCATTGCTTGACTTCGTACAGGCTAAGAGAATACGAAAGATTTCTTAATTCGTCTATTGATAAGATAAGTTCCTGTTTTGACTACGACGTCCGCCCTCACTTCAGGAAAGTCTCAAAAGAAGATTTCATCTAAGTATAAAAAGAGCGTAAGCTCTTTTTTATTATCCAATCAAGCAAAAAGTCAACTTTCCCCTTGACAAGTCCCCGCCTTAGGAGTAATATTTTCAGTGACATACGGTAGGTGAGGCTACCACAAGGATACGGATGACTACCGCAAAGCAGTGGAGACACTACTCGTTGGTCAACAGTCCTGATCGCCAAGGTCAAGACTAAGCTCATTTCATCGCCTTGCGGAGCTAAAGCTTGAACGGTCCATTTTTTGACAGAATCTATTAAAAAATCCACCTCGAGTTTATAGAGTCTTACCTGTATATGGGTAGGACTCTTTTTATTTATCTGAGGTCCACCCAGCATCAAAAAATTGAAAGGAGAAACCTATGAGACTAATCGACGATCACCCCGAACCGCACCTAACCAGTCAATCGCTGATTAGTGTCTTAGGGACTCCATAAGTGATTGGCTCCTGATTAAATAAGGAGATTCCAATGTCAACAAATAAAGAAAGACTTATTGCTGCTCTTCAAGAGCCACTTGAAACAACCCTTACTCGCTACAAGACTCATTTGGAGGGCCTGAAGGAAGACCAAGTAGAAGAAAACCGTGACCTTTATGGGGAAAATGTCATTACCAAAGGACAAGAGGATTCTATCATCAAAAAGATTTATGAATCTATCATCAATCCCTTTACTGTTATTCTCTTAGTCATCGCTCTGGTTTCTTTTATCACCAATGTCTGGCTTGCTAAACCAGGTGAAGAAGATCCAACGACTTCTATCATCATTGTCACTCTAGTTTTGATATCTGGCGGTATCCGTTTCATTCAAGAACTTCGTAGTGACAAGGCTGCTAGCAATTTGTCTCGCATGATTGTCAATACAGCAACAGTGCTTCGAGATGGCAGTGAGCAAGAAATCCCAATCGATGAAATTGTGGTTGGAGATGTGGTCAAACTGAGTGCGGGAGATATGATTCCTGCGGATGTGGTCTTGCTAGACTCTCGTGATTTCTTTGTTCAACAGTCTGGCTTGACAGGTGAAAGCGATGCTGTGGAAAAGGCTTGTTTGGCTAAGGCGGATGGTCAAAATCTAGAGAGTTTGCTTGAAAGTGAGAGCCTTGCTTTCATGGGAACTAATGTTATCTCTGGTCGTGCAACAGCCTTGGTTTTAGTTGTTGGTGATGACACCATGATGGGAGCTATCGAGCAGACCATCAATACTTATGACGAACCAACTTCATTTGAACGTGAGATGAACTCCATTTCTTGGCTCTTGATTCGACTCATGTTGGTCATGGTTCCTGTTGTTTTTGTGATTAACGGTTTAACAGATGGGGACTGGCTTGAAGCCGGCGTCTTTGCCCTTAGTGTGGGAGTCGGTTTGACCCCAGAAATGTTGCCGATGATTATCACAGCCAGTCTTGCCAAGGGTTCTATCATTATGGCCAAGGAAAAGGTGGTCATCAAAAAACTTAATGCTATTCAAGATCTAGGGGCGATCGACATCCTTTGTACGGATAAGACAGGAACCCTGACTCAGGATGAAATCGTTCTTGAGTACCCTCTTGATATCCATGGTGACCTTGACCTTTCAGTGCTTCGGAGAGCCTATCTTAACTCTTATTTCCAAACTGGCTTGAAAAATCTTATGGACCGTGCCATTATTAGTCGAACTGAGAGAGAAGCTAAGAAACACGAGATCGTTCGTGACCTTGACCAAACCTTCCACAAGATTGATGAGCTCCCTTTTGATTTTGAACGCCGTCGCATGAGTGTCATTGTTAAAGACAATGATGGCTTTGTCAGCATGGTGACAAAAGGTGCCCTTGAAGAAATGCTCTCTGTTTCTAACTATGTGGAATACAAGGGTGACATTATCCCATTGACCGACGATGTTCGTGAGGAGGTCCTTGCGGAAGTCGCCCAGTTGAATGAACAAGGTTTGCGTGTTCTCGGTGTTAGCTATAAATCACAGCTTAATGAAAATGACGTCTTTAGTGTCGAAGATGAAAGTGACATGATTTTGACGGGATATCTTGCCTTCCTTGACCCACCAAAACCATCAGCAGCACCTGCTATCAAGGCCTTGGCTGAGTATGGTGTGACCACAAAGATTTTGACTGGAGACAATGATAAAGTGACACAGGCTGTCTGTGAAAAAGTTGGTCTAGATGTGACGCACATCCTACTTGGAAGTGATCTTGATACCATGTCAGATCAAGATTTGGCTAAGGCTGTGGAAACGACAACAGTCTTTGCTAAGTTATCCCCAGACCAAAAGGCACGAATTATCCTAAGCCTTAAGGAAAATGGCCATAAGGTAGGCTATATGGGTGATGGTATCAACGATGCCCCATCTATGAAGGTGTCAGATGTGGGTATCTCTGTGGATACAGCTGTTGATATTGCCAAAGAAACTGCAGATGTTATCTTGCTTGATAAGGATCTAATGGTCTTGGAAAAAGGGCTGGTTGAAGGACGTAAAGTCTATGCCAATATGACCAAGTATATCAAGATGACCGTTTCTTCAAATTTCGGTAATATTTTTTCTCTCCTCTTTGCCAGCATCTTCTTACCATTCCTGCCAATGGCACCTGTGCATTTGATTGTCCTTAATCTTGTCTATGATATTTCTTGTATCGCTCTTCCATTTGACAATGTGGACAAGGAATTTCTTAAAGAGCCACATATCTGGGAAGCCAAATCAATCATGCGTTTCATGGCTTGGTTTGGACCTATTTCGTCTGTATTTGATATTTTGACTTACATCTTGCTCTATTTCATCATTGTGCCAATGATTTTGGGGCATGGCTATGTTCATGGTTCACCAGAAGCAGTAGCCTTTATCATCATTTTCCAAACAGGTTGGTTTATCGAATCTATGTGGTCTCAAACTATGGTTATCCACATGTTACGTTCACCAAAACTACCATTTATTCAAAGTCACCCAGCACTATCTGTTGTTGTGACAACCCTATTTGCTGCTGTCTTTGTAACCTCTCTTCCATACAGTCCATTGGCTAGTCTCTTAAAACTCAGCCATCTAAATGGTCTCTATTTCATTCTCTTGTTTATTATTATCGTTTTGTATATGCTTAGTGTTACCTTTGTGAAGCATATCTATATTAAGAAATATAAAGAATGGTTATAGGATAACTATCCATAGAAAAAAGAGCGTTAGCTCTTTTTTCATTACCTTTCATTCTGCCAAAACCTTTTCATTTATGGTATAATAGGGCGATTATAGATAATCAGAGGCCCTAAAAAACGTCAGTTGTGAGGACATGTTTTCTAAGAAATGAGAGACAATGTTTTCAAGGCCCCTTTCTTTCGTAGGCTATCCCAGTGGGAGGTGGAGGCCCTGAGATTTGGGGCTCAAGGCTAAGACCGCCACGAAGGAAACCATCACAAAAAAATCTTAAGAAGGAAAAAGAAAATGAGTAATTACGCAATTATCCTTGCTGCGGGTAAAGGAACTCGCATGAAATCAGATCTTCCAAAAGTATTGCACAAGGTTTCAGGCATCACTATGCTTGAGCATGTCTTCCGTGCAGTTTCAGCCATTGATCCAGCTAAAAACGTTACTGTTATTGGTCACAAGGCTGAACTTGTTCGTGAGGTTTTGGATGGTCAATCTGCCTTCACTTTGCAAACTGAGCAGTTGGGGACTGGTCACGCAGTAATGATGGCTGAAGATGAGTTGGCTGGACTTGAAGGTCAAACGCTTGTTATTGCTGGTGACACGCCTTTGATTACTGGTGAAAGCCTTAAAAATCTTATTGATTTCCACGTTAATCACAAAAATGTTGCTACTATCTTGACTGCAACTGCGGACAATCCATTTGGTTATGGTCGTATCATCCGTAACGAAAATGGCGAAGTGACTAAGATTGTTGAGCAAAAAGATGCCAACGAATTCGAACAACAAGTCAAAGAAATCAATACAGGGACTTACGTTTTTGACAATAAACGTCTCTTTGAAGCACTTAAAAACATCAATACTAACAACGCTCAAGGGGAATACTATTTGACTGATGTTATTTCTATTTTCCGTGAGAATGGTGAAAAAGTAGGTGCCTTTACTCTTCGTGACTTTGAAGAAAGTCTTGGGGTTAATGACCGTGTTGCCCTAGCTACAGCAGAAGATGTTATGCGTCGTCGTATCAACAAGGCTCACATGGTCAATGGTGTTACTTTCCAAAATCCAAACGCCACTTATATCGACGTGGATGTGGAAATTGAGCCAGATGTTGTCATTGAAGCTAATGTGACACTTAAAGGACAAACTAAGATTGGTGCAGAGTCAGTGCTTACTAATGGTTCTTATATTGTTGATTCAACTATCGGTGCCAAAACGGTTATCACTAACTCTATGATTGAGCACTCAGTGGTTGAAGAAGGTGTTACCGTTGGTCCATTTGCCCATGTTCGTCCAGATTCAACCCTCAAAAAAGATGTTCATATCGGTAACTTCGTTGAGGTTAAGGGGTCTACTATCGGTGAAAATACCAAAGCTGGTCACTTGACCTACATTGGTAATGCGGAAGTTGGTTCTGACGTTAACTTTGGTGCTGGAACCATTACCGTTAACTATGATGGACAACACAAGTTCAAGACACAAATTGCTAACAACGTCTTTATCGGAAGCAATTCAACCTTGATTGCACCGCTTGAAATTGGGGCTAACGCTCTTACAGCGGCTGGTTCAACCATCACAGATGATGTGCCAGCTGACAGCGTAGCCATTGGACGTGGCCGTCAGGTCAATAAAGAAGGCTATGCCATTAAAAAACCTCACCACCCAAGCCAACAAAAGTAGGCTTAAGACTATCTGAGCTAGATTCTCTTGTAGAGTAGAGGTAGCTTAGAATGAGGTCAGAAGTAAAAGGAGTCAATTCATGGAGTTTGAAGAAAAAACACTCAAACGTGAGTCAAAATTTAAGGGACATATTTTTGAAGTTGCAGTAGACGAGGTCCTCTTGCCAGACGGTAAGACGGCTGGTCGTGAACTCATCTTCCACAAGGGAGCAGTAGCCGTTTTAGCGGTTACCCCAGAAGGAAAAATCATTATCGTAAAACAATACCGTAAGGCTATTGAGGCGGTTTCTTACGAGATTCCTGCGGGTAAGCTGGAAGTCGGTGAAGCTGGCGATGAGATGGCTGCAGCGGCGCGTGAACTTGAAGAGGAGACTCAATACAAGGGTGATCTGGAATTGATTTATGAATTTTACACAGCCATTGGCTTTTGTAATGAGAGAATCAAGCTCTATGTAGCGACTAACCTTAAACCTGTGGAAAATCCACGTCCACTTGATGATGATGAGTTCCTTGAACTCTATGAATTGACCTATGAAGAGTGTATGGAACTTGTAGCGTCAGGGGCTATCCAGGATGCCAAAACTATCATCGCCCTCCAATACTATGCACTTCATTTTGGAGGAAAATAAGTTATGAGTAAGCCACTTTTGACTGACGATGTCATTGAGCAGGCTAAGCGTGGGGAAATCGATTTAGAGGAACATCCTTATTATGAGGACTATGATCAAGAGTTCTATGATGAGGATTATGAGGCTGATTACCAGCCTTCTGCCTACAAGAGCCGTCGAATTGAGAATGCTAAACGCAATCAATTTCAACACAAGCTTAATCGCATCCTCTTTTGGGTTGTGGTCCTCTTGATTCTTCTCTTCATTGCTGTCTTTTATTTCTAAAAAGTCTATGAGTCAGATAGCCCTAGCTACTGATTCAGGAAAGATTACAAGCTGAAAAGGAACTATATGAAAATCGGAATTATCGCTGCCATGGAGCAGGAGTTAGTGCTTCTAGTGGAGCAATTGGAAAATAAGGTTGAAGAAACTGTTCTTGGCAATACCTACTACACAGGACGCTTAGGCAAACACGACGTCGTTTTGGTGCAATCAGGTGTTGGTAAGGTTATGTCAGCCATGTCTGTGGCTGTCTTGGCAGACCATTTTGGTGTTGATGCCCTCATTAACACTGGTTCTGCAGGAGCAGTAGCACCTGGACTTAGAATTGGAGATGTGGTTGTAGCTTCAAAATTGGCCTATCACGATGTTGATTTGACAGCCTTTGGCTATGATTATGGGCAAATGTCTATGCAACCACTATACTTTGAAAGTGACTCTACCTTCGTAGAGACTTTCGAAAAGGTCTTGGCTCAGGCTTCCATTGATTCTAAGATTGGGCTTATCGCTACTGGTGATAGCTTCATTGCAGGTCAAGACAAGATTGATGCAATTAAAGGGCATTTTCCAGAAGTCTTGGCCGTAGAGATGGAGGGAGCAGCTATTGCTCAAGCCGCACACAGTGTCAAAAAGCCTTTCATCGTTGTACGTGCCATGAGTGATACAGCGGCTCATGATGCTAACATTACCTTTGATGAATTCATTATTCAGGCGGGGAAACAATCAGCTGCTATCTTGGTTGAGTTTCTCAAAGAACTTGCCTAAAATACATTAAATGAGTGCTTATGCTCATTTTCTTAATTAATTTAAAGATGACTGCTATTCATTTAAGAATGGCAGTTTTTTTCTGCTTTTAGATAAGAAAACCTTCTCATTTTTTAAAGAAAAAATCTGAATTTTAGCATTTTTCAGACGGAAATTGAATTAAAATTATGGCAATAAAATGAGAAAGAAAAATAATATTAAAAGAGAGACTCCGAAAGAAAGCTTATCATATAAGGGTTTACAAATTTCACTATCTATTGATATCTTAGAAAGCTTTACAAAACCTCCAAAGGGGTAAATAATTATCTTGCAAAGTTCTGAAAATAGTGTATAATTCAGAATGAAAAGGGTTACAAAAATGTTAAGATTTGTAAAAATGGGAGGATAGAATCATGAATAACCGATTCGGTGATTCGAGGCAGCGTTTCTCCATCCGTAAGTTTACGGTGGGCGTTGCTTCGGTCTTACTTTCGTCTGCAGTTTTTGGTGTAAGTACCGCCAAAGCAGATCAAGCTGAAGAGCCTAAAGGCCAACCAGCGACGAGTGTACTTGAGGAAGCCAGTGAGTCTGATGGTGGGGGCCAAAGGACAAGCACTAGTGCCTCAAGTCAAGAAGTGACAGCTGAACCTACCGTTCAAGCAGAAAGTACCAGTGCTATCTCAGTAACTGCTGTTTCTAGTGAAGTTGCGCTTCAAGAGCAAACGGTTGCAAGCTCTGAGCAAACAAGTTCATCACAAGATAAGACTAGTGAGGGGCTCAGTGAGA
>OGEQ01003098.1_pt1 | contig 10039 bp, 7 predicted proteins | sample 1570731 | NCBI WGS metagenome assembly OGEQ01 (sample SAMEA2582132, study PRJEB24529) | metagenome | biome: Human gut stool | place: China | collected 2011 | reverse complement strand
GTTCCTGCAAGTAATGACATAACCAAGTTGGATAAGTCAATCAATGCGATGTTTATCAAAGAAGAGGAAGTCAGAGGTAAAATATCCAAATTAAGAGATGCCATTGTCGTTTTTGCAGACCTTATTAAGGTTGAACTTGGCAAAAATGAGCAGCGAAGCAAGCTCTTGGTAGATGCTGTCAAGCAGATGAAACAAGAGCATACTGTCACCTCGAAGGCATTGCAGGAAAAACTTGAAGTAATGAACAAATCACCTCAAAAGAAGGTTGTAACCCATCGCTTCGAGCCAACCTCAAAGAATGTTCTTCTTTTCATAGGTGGCTTGGCTCTATCTCTTGTCATTTCCATTTGGGGCAATCTCACCCAATGGCGAGAGCATCAAGATTGGGAGGAGGCAGACTTGAAATATAGGGCATTGAAAATGGTTCTTCCATCTGATGACCCGAATATTCGCTACATCGAAAAGCATTTCAATGTGCAACGAGATGAAGATGTGATATACAAGCTCAGAACCAGAGTTGATGTTTATGAAGATTCTGTCTATCAACACCATAAAATGGTTGAGGTAGCATCATATAAAGATAGTATAGCAAGACAACTTATTGATGAATCAAATAGAATAAAGATGCAGGTAAACCGTAAAAAAAAGTAAGTGAAAATGTTGTTTTAGCGTTATTATGCAAAGTGTAATCACGTACAACATAGTTTAATGTAGTTTAAATATTCTCTGAAAATTACTTTGTTTCAAAAAATCTTCATACCTTTGCACTCGGAATACAAAATGAGGCAAATAATTGCAGTTTGCTTTCGTTTTGATGCAATTATTCCCATAACTCTATGCCAAATGCATAACTGCTATGAATTCCTGACCGGCAGGTTAAAAAGGAGCAAAAGCCAAAGGGCTAATAGTAAAAGGTAGGCATAAATTTTTAGTTATGAAAAAGACAGAAATTATCTCTCTGCCAGCAGAGACCGAAAAGAACAATCAGTTATCACCAATAAGTTTTGATGAGTTAGCAACTGTTTTAGGCGGCAAAAAAGCTGCCAGCAAAGGAACTAGTACGCCAAGAGGCAGTGGCGGTGGTATTATTTGTTGGTGTTAAATAATAAACAGTTTGTGCTTTCGCTATAGAAAGTACAAACTGTTGTGTTTTATCTAAAATTATGTGCTATGGGTAACTATATTCATTATATAAAAAATGGCAGTACATCATTTGTATTTGATAATAACAAAATGGAGTTATATTCTGCAGATTCCTTTAATGGAGCAAAATTTATCTTGCCAAAAGTTATGTTGGAGCATAAAAAATTGGACTTACCGTTTTCACACAAGATGAAACGAATCACATTATGTGTATCAAACGATTGTGACTTAAGATGCAAATATTGTTATGCCCACGGAGGAAATTATGGACAGAATAGACTTTTAATGAACGAAAAAACTGCTCTTGACTTTGTAGATTTCTGCTACAGGGAATTGGCGGAGTTGGATAATGTCATGTTCTTTGGTGGTGAGCCTTTGCTAAATTGGAAAATTATTATGTTCATCTGCGAGGAATTTTCAAAAAGACAAGTAGCCGGAGGACATTTAAATCCTAAGTTTTCGATGGTAACCAATGGTACAATTTATAATGACAAAATATACCAATTAATAAGACAATATATTTGTGATATTACTGTAAGTATAGATGGAAAGGAAGATGTAGATAACTATAATCGTATCTATCCCAATGGTGCTGGTAGTTTTGGCAGAGTTTCTAGATTTATATATAAGGTTAAACAGATTGAAGGAGTAAATCTTCACTTTGAAGCTACCTATACAAAAACACATGAGAAATTAGGGTATACGAGATATGATGTGAAGAAATATTTAACTTCACATTTTGGAATAACGGGAACAGTAGTAGATGATACCTCTTTAGATTTCAATAGCTTTTATAAGGAGTTGTCATCTATAACAAAAGAAAAAATTTTAAGTTCTGATTTTGATTGTTTGCCAAATGATTTTTGGCAAATTCTATATTCTATAGCAGAAAAGAAGAAGCAAAAATTCTGTTCCGTTTTAGAAGATAGAATCACAATTTCTACAACAGGTGAAATTTTTGCATGCCAAATGTTGAATGGTAAAAAGAAATGCATTGCAGGAACAATTTATGATAGAGATATATTAGAGCGAATTTATTCAAATAGAATATTTTTCGGAAAGAATGAGGCTTGTGATGCTTGTTGGGCAAATTCGTTGTGTGGTGGTTGTGTAGTCCAGAAGTTTTACGATGAGCAAAGTGGGCTACTAAATGATATCCCTAGTCAAGCTCTTTGTATAAATATCCGTAATGGTATAGAAAAGTTGTTGTCAATTCTTTATCAGATTCGTAATGACTCTGAGCTTTGGCATAGATTGTTACACAAAATGGCAAGTTAAGTTTTTTTTAACACATAAATATAATATAATTATGAAAACAGCTCTACTTTTTTGCATTTTAATGCTCCTTTCTTCCAGTCAAGTTATTGCTCAAAATTTAAAAGGCAAAGTTGTGGATGAAACTGGAAATCCAGTATCTTTTGCTAATGTGGTACTCTTGAGCCGACAAGACTCTTCCTTCGTAAAGGGTACTATAAGTGGCGAAGATGGTGCCTTTACTATAAATTCATCATATAACGATAGAATCTTAAAGGTCTCATCTGTAGGTTATAAAACAGTTTACAAGGATTGCATAGGCGAAAATGCTGGTGTGATAGTCTTAGCAGAGGATAGCAAGATGTTAGGAGAGGTAGTGATCAAATCATCTTTACCAAAAACCGTATTGAAGAATGGTGGAATGACCACAACCATAGTCGGTTCTATTCTTGAAAAGGCTGGTACAATGGAAAACTTACTCGACCGCATTCCTAACGTGTCTGCTCAAGAAGGTAGTATTAAAGTCTTCGGTCGTGGTGAGCCAATAATTTACATTAATGGTAAGCAGATGAGAGACAAAAGCGAACTTGACCGATTACATTCAGACAATATTAAGTCTGTGGAAGTTATTACAAATCCTGGTGCTCGCTATGCTGCAAGCACCAAGGCTGTTATACGCATCATTACAAAAAAAATACAAGGTGAAGGGGTGGGAATAGATGCCTCTACAACCGGAGTGTATGATGAAAAGAATAACTTTGGTGGCAATGGGCGTTTGAATATAAATTATCGTAAGAATGGACTGGAACTAGGGGCATACGCTTTTGCAGCAAAGCAGTATCAACCAGACAACAAGAACTTACAACAACTTACATATCTTGATAAAATTTGGAATCAGAAAAGTGAGGTGAAACAAACAGGAGTAACAGAATCTATGAATTTTCGAATAGATGCAAGCTATCAAATAGATTCTAACAATTCTTTTGGTGCTAATTTTAGTTATCTTAGAAATCCCAAACAATCTTGGAATGGTAACATGAATGCTTCCATTTTGCAAGATGACATACTTTCAGAAAACAATGACAGTCGTATAGACTTTAATTGGCAGAAAAGTAATCTATCTAGTAATATTTACTATGTTGGAAAAATCGGTAAAATAGGAATCGACTTTAATACGGATTGGCTTTGGGATAAAGTATTTCAAAATGATATTACTAATGAGCATTTTCAGGAAATGAAGAAAAATAGCCAAGACCAAACAGTTAAAAGCTTAGCTAATAAATATAACCATTTGATAGCTTCAAAATTAGTGCTCTCCTATCCATTGTTGGGTGGTGAATTGTCTTTAGGCGGTGAATTTTCTAATATACATCGTACTTCAAAAATGCAAGTTGTGCCAACAACTCTTGTACAAGATGACGATAGTCGTATAACGGAAAGTATGACATCTTCATTCTTAACTTATTCTTGTGATTTTGGCGACTTAAGTTTGGAGGCAGGTTTAAGGTATGAATATATTGATTTCAATTATTATGAATATGGTAAATATATACCAGAACAAAGCAAAGGATATGGAAACTGGTTTCCATCTCTTAGCTTGTCTTGGCCTGTTGGTAATGTTCAGATGCAAATGAGTTATTCTGCCGATATAAAACGTCCTTCTTATCAAAGTTTGAGAAGTGCTATCCAATATGACAATCGTTATACATATGAGACAGGAAACCCCTTGTTGACATCTGAAATAAGTAGAAACCTCGATTATGAGGCTGCTTATAAATGGCTTACTTTTGATGTAACCTATTGCCATACTTCGCACCCGATATTGGAGTATGTTGAAACTTATAAGGATAATCCTGCTATTGGTTTGCAGAAGCCATTAAATGGAATAGCATATGATGATGTTGAAACATCTGTCAGTTTGCAACCAACATTTGGATTCTGGCACCCTTCTTTTACGGCATCCATAGATAAACAATGGTTTAATATGGATACATATGAAGGAAAAGCACTCAATAAGCCTATGGCATCTTTTCGTTTTGATAATACATTTGACACAAAGCTGGCGATGTTTACTCTTATGATGACGTATGACACAAAGGGGCATGAACAAAATCGTTATCTGTACAAACCTATGTTTTGTACAAATATGTCCATATATAAAGCATGCATGAAGAATCGATTGTCTTTCCAATTCTTCATATATGATTTGTTTGGCTCTAATGATAGTCACGTAGTTGCCTACTTCGGAAAATTGAGAAATATGGTCTATGATGCTTTGTCTAATAGTAAGGTGTCTCTTACTGTTCGCTACACTTTCAATACATCTCGTAGCAAATATAAAGGAACTGGTGCAGGAGTTGGACAGAAAGAAAGAATTTGATTTTTGGAGAAAGGCACATGAAACGAATAACAATCATTCATCAACATGACTCCATGCAATGTGGCGTAGCTTGCTTGCAGATGGTATGTAAATATTTCGGCAGAGAATACTCTTTGGATTCTCTGTCGAAACTTTGTTTTGCTACAACGGAAGGAGTCTCTCTGTTAGGTATCAATGAGGCTGCAAATACACTTGGCTTGCATACTACATGTGCTAGAGCTACAACTATGGTACTAGGTGAAGTCCCTTTGCCTTGTATCCTTCATTGGAACCAAAATCACTTTGTGGTTTTATATAAGGTCAAGAAAGGAAAGAAATTTTATGTTGCTGACCCAGGAAAGGGATTGGTGACTTATAGCTTAGATGAGTTCAAGCAACATTGGATAAGCACGAAATCTAATGGCGAGGATAAGGGCATTGCTATGTTCTTGGAAACTACTCCTGCATTCTTTACATATAAGATGGAGGGCGAAGAGAATATCAAAGAAAAGAGGTCTTTCAGATTTCTTTTTGGGTATGTGAAGAAATATCGCAAGTATTTCGGACAAGTCATCTTGGGCTTGATCATCGGAAGCCTTCTGCAGCTTGTTCTGCCATTCCTTACCCAATCCATCGTGGATGTCGGCATCAAGAATCAAGATATAGGCTTTGTTTGGCTTATTCTGTTGGGACAGTTGATGCTTACCATCAGCAGAACGGCAATCGACTTTATACGCAGATGGTTGTTGCTTCACATATCTTTGCGTATCAATATCTCGTTGGTAAGCGACTTCTTCATCAAGCTCTTGAAGCTGCCGATGTCTTTCTTTGATACGAAACTCATGGGCGACTTGATGCAGAGAATGAACGACCATAGCCGAGTAAATACTTTCTTGACGCAGCAGTCGCTCAACATCACCTTTGCCATGCTTACTTTCGTGGTATTCTCGGTGGTACTGTTCTTCTATAATAAATTGGTGTTTGCCATTTTTTTGTTGGGAAGCATCCTCTATGGCGCATGGATGACCTTGTTCTTGAAACGGAGAAAGGTGCTCGACTATGAATTGTTTGAGCAGCAAGCCATCAACAATAACAAAACTTATGAGTTTATCACCTCCATGCAGGAAATCAAGTTGCAGGATTGTGAACAACGTAGAAGATGGGAATGGGAGGACACGCAGGCAGACCTGTTCGGTGTGCAGATGAAGTCGCTTAAACTCCAACAGACCCAGGAGGCTGGAAGCATCTTCATCAACGAGGTGAAGAACATCATCATCACGGTAGTCGCTGCAACTGCTGTGATTCATGGGCAAATGACACTAGGTATGATGCTTGCCGTGCAATACATCATCGGACAGCTCAACTCACCAGTGGAGCAACTGATGAACTTCTTTTATTCTCTGCAAGATGTGAAGATTAGCTTGGAGCGAATCAACGAGATTCACCAGATGGATGATGAGAATGGAAAGGAAGGCTTGCTAACTTCTATTGAAGATAAGAATGAGGGCATTGACATCAAGAACATCATGTTCAAGTACGACCCACATGCTTTGCGCAAAACCATAGACGATGTGAGCATTCACATTCCGCAAGGTAAGGTAACAGCCATCGTTGGTGCATCTGGCAGTGGAAAGACCACCCTCATCCGTTTGATGCTTGGTTATTATCCTGTCTTGGAGGGACAAATCAACATTGGAAATACTGACATCAACAAACTCAACAAAAAGTGGTGGCGCAGACAATGTGGTGTTGTCATGCAGGATGGTGTTATCTTCTCGGAGAGTATCGCAAGAAATATTGCTGTTGATGATGGCGATATAGATAAGGAAAGGTTGTTGAAAGCTGCCGAGATAGCTTGCATCAAGGATTACGTGATGGCTTTGCCTTTGAAGTTCAACACCAAGATTGGGCGTGATGGCGTGGGACTGAGCCAAGGACAGAAACAGCGTATCTTGATAGCAAGGGCGGTGTATAAGAATCCCGACTACATCTTCCTTGACGAGGCGACCAACTCGCTCGATGCCAACAATGAGAGAAGCATCGTGGAGAACTTGGATAAGTTCTATAAGGGCAAGACTGTTGTGATTGTGGCTCATCGCCTAAGCACGGTGAAGAATGCCGACCAAATCGTGGTCATCGATCATGGAAAAGTGGTTGAGATAGGCAACCATGAGTCTTTGACCGCCAAGCGAGGGGCATACTATAATCTTGTGAAGAATCAGTTGGAATTGGGAAACTAAAAAGCGTTTGATATGGAACAAAAAGAATCAGATAATATCGAATTGAGAAGCGAGAAGGTGAGGAACGTGATAGGCAAGGTTCCTCCTCGCCTCGTCAGCTTGGGAACGGTTGTCATTACGATAATAGTCCTCGCCCTCGCAGTTGCTTTCTACAAGATACCTTATCCTATATCCATAGAGGTTAATGGTGAGGTCATCAATCAAAGAACAGTGCAAGTATTTGTGCCATACAAGTATTTGTGTCTTTTCGATGAGCCAAGGACGGCTCATTTATCTTTCGAGGGCAATGACATTGTATCTTATAACTGCGACATCACAAGCCATAAAGCCAGGCTCATACATAGGGAAGATGGCAACTATTTTATGGCTATAGCCACAGTGAGTACACAGGGACAAAATATTCCTATACTGCAAAAGTATATGAAAGCCGATGTGAGAATCATCGTCAGCAACAGAACGTTATGGAAACAAGTATTTGAATAAAATCTGTAAGTAAACAAAATGACACTTTGTAACAGCCCTTAATAGGACTTGCCACAAAGTGTCGTTTTTGTGAAGCGGGACTACGTGTACCCAAATGTTAGGTGCTATTTCTAACTTTTGGGATTTTAAACAGAGGTTATCTATTTGCTATTTTGTGGAGTAAGCATATCTGTAATCTTCTTGTCAGACCGATAGTATCGTTCATTTTTGAAAGTCAGATAGTTGTCACCTAAAACACCTTCCTTTATACCAATTGTAAGTTTCTGCCCTACTACTCTATATTGTAGTTTTTCTATCAGTCGCAAAACCTTTAAATTATCATCAAGAGCATAGTATTCAACAGTTTCTTCACCGAAGTATAAGGCTGCAGCACTACCATCATTAACATTGTCCTCACTAGCAAATTGATGTATCCAAACTGTTCCTGTCAAGGTACGTGAGTCTTCCTCATTCTTGTCGCAAGAGGACATAACGCATAGTACTGATAGAAATAACAAATATAAGTATTTTCTAATTTTCCACATAATTCAAGAACTTATTGGAATCTCTTTTGTGTATAGAATTTATTAGAAATTGGGAGGATGCTAGTTTCTATTACTCCTCTTCCTTTTCTTATAGGTACAACATAGTTGCCACTTACAACATACTCTATTGGATAATCATCAAAATAATTAAACTGGAATTCGTCTATTCTCTCATTTGATTGTGTAATTTTATAAGTATATGTGACATTCTTTGTCGTTGTTTTGGAACTTGTCAATTTTCCATTGATTCCGAGATCTATTTTATCTATAGGGATAGATAAATTCCCTCCAATTTCACCTCCAGATATATAAGTTACAGAGTAATTCTCCGTCACATCTTTGGTAAATCCCTCATCTGGATTTATCAAATAGACAATGACTTTTTTCTCTATTGGGTCTTTTGACACATCCCATGTATTTAATCGTGTGTCTTGTCCATAGTCCAAAGGATAGAACCATTTAGACTTTATTCCATTCTTGTCTATGGTGTATGTATATTTGGAGTGTCTGAACATAGTCTTATGTGACTTTGATTCCACTATTCTCAGATTGAATAATTGGTCAGGCTTTGCATATATTTTCATATCCTCAGAAGTAACTGTATTTCCATTCACATTTCCTTCAAACTTGAATAGGAAACAAAAAGCTCTTCCTGTCAACAGTCTTTGAAGAGCCTGCTCTCTTGTCATTGGTGACTTCTGTTGTGACTGGCTTTTATTGAATAGAGGTTTGTTGTCTCCTTCTGCAATATCTTCGAATCTCGAAAAAGCATTTTGCGAAATTTTAAAACGGAAGATGCAATCTTTTATGTCTGGCTTCATAGCCGTTGGAGTCTGAGAAACATTACTCAACCCATAATACATCATGTATCTTGTTGCTCTCTGTTGGTTCTTTGAATTATTAAATGCATCTATGAGCAAAGGGTCAATATCTCCCTTTGGAATATACCCTCTTTCCGTATACTTTTCATCTAAATTATCATACTCTACAGAAGAACGTGTCAAAGTCTTTTCGTTAACATATTTTGGATTGAAAGTTTTGTCAACGTATTCATATTTCCCATCTATAGAACAGTCGCTTATACTACGTGTAAATGCATTTTTTTCACGTATAGTGCTACTTTCACACACAACAAACAAATTAAACCCTGGAACTTCATCGACTCCCAAGCTATCAACTACATTTCCTTCATAGTATAGCTTGTTCCCGAACAGTACTGGTATTTCATCGTCAGCGACATTCAAGCGTTCAACCTTTTGGTCACCGATTTCTGGAATATGAATGTTCAACAAAGGAACAGTTTTTTCAATATTGTCCAAGTCTCCTTCATTCTTTTCATAGTCAGAAAGAACATCTTTAAATGTACGTTCTCCAATTTTCTCGTTTTTTACGAATGGATAAAAGACGTTGAAGTCATTATCAAACTTCTTCAAGGCTTGTGCCTTGAGGAACATTCTGACATCTTGTCTCTGAGAAACTGCTTTTGACAAGATTTGAGAAAAAAGCTGCATGCAAGAATCTTTGTTTACTACGACTTCAGTTGCTGGCATCTTAGCCGATGCCTGTTCTGGGAGTATTGCTTCGTCGCCGTCAGAGCAAGAAGTAGCAATACCTAATAATAGGAACATTATTCCTACCATCATAGTTTGAATTTTCTTTAATTCTACCATTTTGTTACTATTTTGATTAAACTTAAATTTTTTCGAGTGCAAAATTATAATGTTATTTTTGTCCATGCAAGTACAATCAACACGGGTCGGAGAAATTGAGGCATGAATCACAATAAATCGCCGATGAACCTTATCCAACTCCCCTACGAATCGTTCATAAGCGAAAATAGCGGATTCATGGACGATTTTTCGTCATTCATGGTGCATACTATTGCCTATTTCGCAAAAAAACACTAAATTTGCAAGCAAAAATGAGTAATATGAAGAAATATCATGGTTTTATAAAGAGTTGGTTCATCATATCCATCACCACATGCATCTTTTCCTACTTGCTATGGGCACTGATGGACTTTGATACGTTTGTGG
>OGEQ01003097.1_pt1 | contig 10042 bp, 4 predicted proteins | sample 1570731 | NCBI WGS metagenome assembly OGEQ01 (sample SAMEA2582132, study PRJEB24529) | metagenome | biome: Human gut stool | place: China | collected 2011 | reverse complement strand
GGATTTCTTTATTACGACCAATAACAGGATCGAGTTTACCATCACGAGCTTGTTGAGTTAAGTTTGTCCCCAAACGAGCAAGGATGCCATCTTGTTTAATTTTACCTTGTTGCGCAGCTTGAGCAGCTTGCATTTCCTCATTAGATGGTAATCGACCAGTTTGACGATAAAACGCAAATTCTTCTGGAGTTACTTCGCGACCATTAATCTTATAACTACGTCGTTCTGTGGAATACCCCCCCATATTACCCATCAATTGATTAAACAAATCATTCATGCTAGAAAATTCATTACCAAAGTTGTTAAAGTTGTTGTTCATATATTTTACCCCCTCATACATCATAGAGTTTAACTATTTGACTAATATTATTATTACTGGGTTTATTTACCCTATGGCATTATAATAACCCTTAAAAGTCAAAAAGTCAATATATCAAATTTTAATTTTTGACTTTTATTTTGACTAATTTGACTTTCGAGGAAAGAATGCAGATAAATACTGGATTTATAAGACGCGATTAAAATTAAACTTTTAAGTGATTTATTATAAATACAAAAAGACCATTCGATGAATGGTCTTTCATTAACAATATTACTTTGATTTTTTATATTCTGCTCTAAATCCATCACGAAGTACTGCATAGCGTAGTAAATTCCTTATAAAGGATTGTACATTAGGATCGCTCCACTCTAATAAACGAGAATTATTTAAACATCCAAGAAATATTTCATCACCATGAACAAGCTCAGGCGCCCGCTCCTTAATATATGCAATAACATCTGCTCTTTTAGCTGCGCCCCCTTTACCTCTTGTTAAAGAACCGTTATGTACTATATCTACTATATTAGTAATGGGATTATATCTACAACACCGATCTAAATTTAATTGAAGGGAATGATGCCGCGATTCTTTATTAGCTATAGATATATTAAGTTGAGTAGAGCCACTTCTATTACCAAAGTGTGGCATACTTACATAGCAATCCTCTGATACACCTATATTTTTTAATACATCATTCTTTTTAATTTCCTTATGTAAAATTAAATTAATTAGGTTTAAAGCAACCCCTCTGATATATTTAGGCGTATATTCACTAATGTCCCCATGCTCTGCAAATGCCTCTTGAAACTCATCAGACATAAGTTCTTCATAACTATATTCTACAAAAGCCTGTTCTTCAGCAATCGTAATTTCAGCGCCCAAAAGTTTTTCAAAAGAAGGAATATCTTTAACTTCAAAATATTCCCCATCATTGTAAATATATATAACAGCCTCTACACCGTTAACAAGCATAATATAATCAGCGTTAAGTATCTCTCTATACCCTGAAGCCTGCTTAAATACCTCATCACCAAGTACGTTAATATGAGGCGCCTTACATTCTATAATCATTAGTACATCTGTGCACTCGTCATCACGATAGACAACAATATCCGCTCTTCCACGTGCGCCTTTTTTAGTATGCGCCATTGACTCTTCTACAAAAATCCGATTAACAGGTATCCCCAAATCCTTTTGCAAGAATACAATTGTTTTTTGCCGAACACACTCCTCTGGTGTTGCAGCTAATAAAAAGCAACGTATCGAATCGTATAAGCACTCTCCATCCCGTTCAAATTTTGCAAGTTCTATATTATCAAAAATCTTTTCTATATACTTCATTAATATCCCCTCTAAATACAATCTTAGTTACCTTTACAAATTTGCTAATCCTACTTTATAAATTTTACTATTTTTTTTAGCACGTATTTCATCCCTAAGAATAGCATAACGTAATAAATTTCTTATAAAATTTTGCACATCTGCATTACCCCATTCTAACAATCTAGAATTATCTATTGTTCCAAGATTTACTTTATCATTTTGAATTAAGTCCGGTGCTTTCTCCCGTATATAATCAATAACGACTTTATGGCTCATAGATCCACCTCTACCAAAGGATAATGCTCCATTATGTGTAACTGTTATCGTATTTGTAGCGGAATCATATTCACAAAATTTATCCATGTTTAATTGTAAAGAATGATGTCCTTTTTTCTTATTTGTTATGGATATATTCAATTGTGTATTATAATACCCAATCATACTAAACCCACAAATTATATCTTTTCCTTTATTATCTTTTGCAATAAACAAACGAGTTAACTCTTGATAGTTATAACCAGCACTATTGCCAAATCGAGTTCGTTTTATGCCAAAATCCTCTGATACGCCGATTCTCATCAAATCTTCAATACTAATAACAGATTTAAGCAGAATTAAATTCAAAAAATTAAGTACAAATGATTTTATATTATTTGGAGTGAAATCACCTATATAATGCTCTTTTACAAATGCACGTTGAATATTATGGGATACGATATCAAGATAACTATATGGTTTTACTTGCAATAATTTAGTATACTCTACTTTATTGTTTAAAAGCTCTATATATGAAGGTATGCCATCAAGCTCTATGGCTAATCCATCATTATATTTATACATCATAATCTGGCGTCCATTAATTAACATACAGTAATTAGCACCTAGAATTTTCTGATACCTTTCTGACTGCTCACGTACTATATAACAGGACACATCCACTTCAGGCGCCTTACATTCGATCACTAAAAGAGCGTCTTTTTTCTTGTCATCCCGATAAACAACGATATCCGCTCTACCTCGTGCCCCTCGTTTAACATGAGCCATAGACTCTTCAACGCTAATCCTCTCAAGTGGCACTCCTAAGTCACTCTGTAAAAAATGAATTGTTTTTTGCCGTACCACCTCTTCTGGTGTGCATTGGACAAATATATTTCGTATAGGGTCAGCAAAGGATGTTCCTCCCGGTTTATATTTCTGTAATCTAATACTTTTAAATATCTTTTCTATATTCTCCACAATGTAAATTCCCTTATAACAGCCGTTTAAAATTCATTATTTCTTCATTTTCAACATTATATCATACATAAATATTAGTTATCTTATAAAGGGACACTACAATTAAAACAAAAAGGTTCCGTATTTCAGTTGAGGCTTATCGTCCATCAACTTCCTACGGAACCTTTTTCCTTTACGACATCGGATAACACTACAAGAATGCTATAGCGAAATCATCGTTTCAATTACTATATTTAGTTATTAACCTTTAGTTGCTAGTAAACTATTAACCATAGCTTTTAACGATTCGATTTCAGCTTGTTGTTTATCCAATACTTCTTTCTGTCTGCTGTTCTCTTGTTTCAAAGAGGTCATTTCATCCTGCATCACATAAATGGAGCTGATTGGACCGCCTTTGTAGCGTTCTGGTACAGCTTTTTTAGCATCACTGTTACCAAACTTGTGAGTATAGCCGGCATTGATCATATTATGACGTCCACCTACGGAAACACCCACATTGAACATTGTATCTTCATTAGTATAATGAGCAAGACCTAATGCTGCTGCACTCTTACCACGATAGTTACCATATCCAGCCATCACTTGAGTTGGTTCTAATGGATCATATTGAATTGGTTTCAACGCTGACATAGCCGCCGCATGAGCGCCTACTCGTTGTGTTTCGGATTCAACATTAGCAATTGCATTAGCAAGCTGAGCATTAGATTTTTTCAATTGACCAAGGTTAACTGCATCTGTATCTGCTGTACCAGCTGCAACGCCCTTGATTTGATTGTTGCCATTATTCAAGCCTTCAGTAGTTAAAGACACTGTACCAGCATTTGGATTTTGCGGATTAGCAGGTGTGATAGTCACGCCAGAGCCATTTACAACTGAAGTATTTCCTGCTGCATCTTTGCTCTTAATAATGTCACCTTTCATAACAGTGGATCCGCCATTATCGTCCTTCACTTCTACACTGGACAAACCATTTAAATCTTTAGCTAATTGTACTTGCAACTTGCCGTCTTTTGCATTAACGCCGATATTGTTATCAGTCAATTTCGCTGCATCAGCACCACCAACGATTTCAAGTTTATGATTCAATGTTTTATCGATAACAGTATTTCCGTTATCACCAGCGAAATGCAAGCCGTCGTTCATAGTCGCTACGGTTTCTTTTACAGGATTGCCGTTAGCATCTTTCGTTTCATAAACGATACGATCTTTACCAGCACCAGTACCTGTCAATCCGTCAGCACCTTTAGCCGCTGTAATAGATGCATTCGCACCATCTTTACCGCGTACGCCCATAGTACCGTCAGCACCGTTCAATACAACGCCCGGTTTATCATTTGCTACATCGCCTACGGATACACTTTCAAGACCTGTCATATTCTTATTCAAGGAATACGTGAAAGTTGTGCCTGTTTGGTCAATAGTAAGGTTATCACCGGCACGGAATTCTACTTCCGTTTTATCCCCCACTTTAGTGGCTGTGTTATTACCTGTTGCTTGACCTGTACCTACTGCACTGCTCTTCGCCAACCAACCGAAGTCCGCTACCTTATCTTCTACGGCCATCACACGAGTATCTACCGCTTGGATTTGGTCTTCTGTCGCTGCTTGACCACTTACAGGAGCCTGCCCACGAGTCCATGTCTTATTGGATAAACCGTTCACAGTACCTTTGTTGTCCTTGTTAACAGTTACATCGCCCGCTTTGAGATCTTTACCTTCTACAGTACCTTCGGATGTAATATTGCCTTTAGTCTTGATGCTACCATCAGTACCGTCAAGAACAATATTACCATTACCCAAGTTAACTTTATCAGCCAATTTGATATCGTAATTCGTATGACCATCAGTAGGATCTACCGTTTCTTCTAGTACCAAATTCGGAGTTTCTGTATCTTTCTTATTAACAGATACTGTCGTTTTGGATGCTGCAGTCGCTTTCTTCACATCACCAATGTTCGCCGCATTAGTATCAACATCACCGCCGCTCGCTACATTGGAGATGACTTTACCACCATTGTTTAAGCCTTTATCGGTAAGAGATATTTCGTTAGCACCAGGATTAATAGTCATGCCTTTAGGTCCATACTTCGTAGTATTAGTACCGTCTGTCACAGTCGTGCCCTCTCCACTGATAGTGGATACTGCATTACCGTTTTTGAATTTAGCGCTAGTCAAGTCATTCAATTCTTTAGCTAACTGTACATGCAACTTACCGTCTTTCGCATTGACACCGATATTCTTTTCAGACAATTTCGTTGCATCAGCACCGCCAACAATTTCGAGTTTCTCATTTAATGTTTTGTCGATAACAGTATTTCCGTTATCACCAGCAAAATGTAAACCATCGTTCATTGTTGCTACGGTTTCTTTAACAGAATTGCCGTTAGCGTCTTTCGTTTCATAAACGATACGATCTTTACCAGCACCAGTACCTGTCAATCCGTCAGCACCTTTAGCCGCTGTAATAGATGCATTCGCACCATCTTTACCGCGTACGCCCATAGTACCGTCAGCACCGTTCAATACAACGCCCGGTTTATCATTTGCTACATCGCCTACGGATACACTTTCAAGACCTGTCATATTCTTATTCAAGGAATACGTGAAAGTTGTGCCTGTTTGGTCAATAGTAAGGTTATCACCGGCACGGAATTCTACTTCCGTTTTATCCCCCACTTTAGTGGCTGTGTTATTACCTGTTGCTTGACCTGTACCTACTGCACTGCTCTTCGCCAACCAACCGAAGTCCGCTACCTTATCTTCTACGGCCATCACACGAGTATCTACCGCTTGGATTTGGTCTTCTGTCGCTGCTTGACCACTTACAGGAGCCTGCCCACGAGTCCATGTCTTATTGGATAAACCGTTCACAGTACCTTTGTTGTCCTTGTTAACAGTTACATCGCCCGCTTTGAGATCTTTACCTTCTACAGTACCTTCGGATGTAATATTGCCTTTAGTCTTGATGCTACCATCAGTACCGTCAAGAACAATATTACCATTACCCAAGTTAACTTTATCAGCCAATTTGATATCGTAATTCGTATGACCATCAGTAGGATCTACCGTTTCTTCTAGTACCAAATTCGGAGTTTCTGTATCTTTCTTATTAACAGATACTGTCGTTTTGGATGCCGCTGCCGCTTTCTTTACATCACCGATGTTCGCCGCATTTGTCTCAACCGTACCGCCGCTCGCCACATTGGAGATGACTTTGCCACCATTATTTAAGCCTTCATCAGTAAGAGAGATCTCATTCGCACCTGGATTAATAGTCATGCCTTTAGGACCATACTTCGTAGTATTAGTACCATCTGTCACAGTCGTGCCCTCACCACTAATAGTGGATACAGCATTACCAGTTTTGAATTGTGCACTAGTCAAGTCATTCAATTCTTTAGACAATTGTACGTGCAACTTACCGTCTTTTGCATTAACACCGATATTGTTATCGGACAATTTCGCTGCGTCAGCACCACCAACAACTTCTAGCTTTTGATTCAATGTCTTATTAATAACTTCAGGATTATTATCGCCACCGAATTGCAAACCGTCTTTTAATGTTGCTACCTGTTCTTCAGTACCAGCTGCATTAGTATAAACAATGCGATCCGCTTGGTCTGTTTCACCTACATGAGCGTCCCCTTTTCCAGTCTTAATAGTTGCCTTTGCACCATCCGGATTCGTGAGACCTAAACTAGTCATATCAGAAATCTCTTTATTTAAGGAGAATGTAATATCTCTATCAGTTTGATTTACATTTAGGTTATTACCTGCTTTAAAAGTCACTGTATCAGACCCGGTTACAGTACTTGTGGAGTCACCAGAATGAGTTCCGCCATCAGCAGCAGTAGCGACATTCCATGTTGCTAAGGTCTTAACCTTTTGTTCGCCTTCCGGTGTAAGATTATCTAACTTATTTGTTGCGGCGTTATTGATTTTAGCCTTTGTATCATCATTGATATCAACAGTTACTACCCCATCTGCAGCAGTAGTAGCAGTCGTCATAGTACCGTTCTTAAAGTTCAAACCTTTTTTTAATGTAACGGTCTTATCTGCACCATCATTATCCTTATAGGTCAACTTAGTAGTCTCAGCTACTTTAGTTGGATCGATACCAACTTTGTAAGTTGCTGTATCTTTGTCCGCACTAAGCTCAGGTGTTACAGTAATTGGACCATTAGGATCCGCTGCTGCCATTGTAACCGCTTTAACAGCTTCTTGTTTAACTGCTTTTTCTGTCACAGTTACTGTTACATCATCACCAGCTGCAGAAGTCGTTACAAGGCCCGCACCTTTTACATTAAACTTAACATCACCTGTACTTAAGGATTTTTCTGTTGTATTACCTGTATCGCCACCTAAAGAAATCTTACGAGACAAGGCTGCCGTATTAGTTGCAATGTTCTGCGTATTGGTTGCAATATTACCTTTATTTGTGGCAATTTCTGTAGCATTTTTCGTGATATTATCCGCATTCTTTGCAATATTGTCCTTATTTTTATCGATATTAGCCTTATTTTTAGCAATATCATCTTTATTTGTTGCTACTTGTGTATCAACGGCTTTCAATTGATCTTCTGTTGCCGCACGACCACTAACAGGAGTTGTAGTACCAGGTGTCCAGGACGTATTAGTAAGCCCTTCTACCGCAGGTGTTGTCACCTTTGTCGTAGCTGTTACAGTATTAAAGTTTACATCATTTTTAGTCGCCACAGTAAAGGTCTTGCCATTTTGTGTAATAGCGATATTAGAACCATCATTAAATGTAACGGTATCTCCACCTGTTACTGTTTCAGCATTACTGTTATTAGCCTTTACCTTCCATGCAGATAAGCTCTTAACCTTTTGCTCACCATCTGCTGTAAGGTTATCTAGCTTATTCGTTGCCGCATTATTGATTTTAGCCTTTGTATCATCATTGATATCAACAGTTACTACCCCATCTGCAGCAGTAGTAGCAGTCGTCATAGTACCGTTCTTAAAGTTCAAACCTTTTTTTAATGTAACGGTCTTATCTGCACCATCATTATCCTTATAGGTCAACTTAGTAGTCTCAGCTACTTTAGTTGGATCGATACCAACTTTGTAAGTTGCTGTATCTTTGTCCGCACTAAGCTCAGGTGTTACAGTAATTGGACCATTAGGATCCGCTGCTGCCATTGTAACCGCTTTAACAGCTTCTTGTTTAACTGCTTTTTCTGTCACAGTTACTGTTACATCTTTACCAGATGCAGTCGTTTTAGCAAGACCAGCACCTTTAATATTTAAAGTACTATTAGCAAGATTAACATCACCTGTACCAGTATCTCCAGCTACTTTCAAATTCACACTCTTTAACTGTGCCACATTTACAGCATCTGTATCAGCTGTACCAGCAGCCACACCTGTGATTTGACGTGTATTAGTCTCGTTACCTACAGCAAAGGCACCTAAAGTAGATGTCAATGCTTTACCGGATAAAGAGCCATATTTATCGGTTCTAGAGTCATTTACATTATAGCCTGCTACACCGCTAGCTGTGCTTGCTTTAGACTGTGAACCTACAGCTACACCATTCGCTACAGTAACAGTTGCACCGGTACCTAAAGCAGTCCCTTTAGTAGCAGCAGTTGTTGTAGAAGCATCCGGACCTATAGCCATAGAATCAGTCGCTTCTGCACCTTTATTAGATTTATTCCCAGCCAAATCAGATTTAATAGAAATATATTTAGATAAAGTCTTCTCAGCTATAGCATATAACTGAGAGCCATTCACCGCATCTGTAGAAGTTGCACTAACAATACCAGGCGCTATATTTTTAAGCTGACGTTCATAACCAGGAGCACCGAATGATACAACGTCACCAGGCAACACATTTTCACCACCGGCCCAGTTAACTATCTCTCCATTACTCATAGTATAGCTTGTTTGTGCCACACCCGCTGCATCAGTATTAGCACCACCGCCAATAGCAATAGAGTTATCCCGATTAGCTTTTGCACCGGCACCGATAGCGATAGCATTAACTACATTACCAGCCTTACCATCTAGGCGAGTAGCGGAATCCGCCCCCATGCCGAGAGAAAGGCCCAAGTCACCAGCTTTAGTTTTCATCCCAATGGCAGTCCCTGCATGACTAGCTGTAGCAGTTATATATTGAGGCAGTTGGATATTTGCCAAATCTATAGATGCCTGTCTCAATGTCCCTGTTTTCGCTTGTCCAGTATTAATATCTGTATAGGTTACAGTTCTAGAGAATGCGACCTCTACGTCATCACCACCGACTACAATAGAGGAATCCCCACTAGCTACAGTATTACCACCGATAGCAATAGATTGAGAACCTGTCGCCTTAGCACCACTATCATCGGAGGCACCACCGATAGCAATCGCCTGATCTTCTGTCGCTCGAGAATGTCCACCGATAGAAACACTATTATTACCACTAGCAATAACACCAGAACCAATACCGATTGCTCTATATCCATCAACTGAAGATACCCTAAATTGGCTACTTGTCCCAATAACAATGCTGGATTGATTACTAGTAGTTGCATATTGACCGATTTTAATAGAGCCTTTGTCTGTTAATTCCGACGGCAAAGTCGCCCCCATAACATGCGCTGCACTACCCGTTAACGCTAACACAGCAAAAACGCTTGTCAATACAGCTTTCTTAGCACTGTAGTTATTAGCAATCTCAGATACAACGACATAACACTCTTTGCTTTTACTCCAAATTACCTTGAAAATCTTATTCATTAAATACTCCTATTGTAACAACTAAAACCTAAACATCCATTTATAAAACTTCATACTCACCTATGAAAGCTTATAATTAACCGTAATATCTATATTATATGAAATTTTCAATATAACAATCAAGCAAATTTCATTTCCTATTCATGCATTCTCATCATACGAGAACGCAGTATTTACAACATCATTTTAGATATTTTTATATTTTTACTACTTTAAAAGTACATTTTTTTACTCATCTATGTACTAATTTATGAAATCTTATTCATTTTTAAAGGTAATTTATCTTTTTTACAACTTATTTACGAGTAACTATGCAAAAAACGCAACAAAAAGCGGATAGCTCATTACGAACTATCCGCTTTTTTCTTTGGTGATCCAGGAGGGATTCGAACCCCCGACCCACGGCTTAGAAGGCCG
>OGEQ01003096.1_pt1 | contig 10045 bp, 8 predicted proteins | sample 1570731 | NCBI WGS metagenome assembly OGEQ01 (sample SAMEA2582132, study PRJEB24529) | metagenome | biome: Human gut stool | place: China | collected 2011 | reverse complement strand
TTCTCCAAGGGGGAAAGGCAGGCTCTTACCCTACTCCTTTCCTTAATAGCGATGGCATGGATCGCAATTATCGGGACGGATTTCTACCGTTCCCAATTTCAAACAGTTCCATTGGTAAACACCGGAATCAAACAAGATTCCTCACGGATCTATTCGAATAAAACACCTTCAAATTCCATTCGGAAAGAAAAAGAATCCCATTCGAACGAAACTAAAATCCCTTCCGAATGGAAATCCAAACGCATCCGAAAGGAATCAAAGCCCCATTTTCCCTCTTATCCCCAAGCAGAAAAATGGCCGCAAGGAACGGTTGTCGAATTAAACTCGGCTGATACCACCGCCCTTAAAATGGTTCCGGGAATTGGTAGCGTTTTTGCCAAGCGGATCATTAAATACAGGGACTTACTAGGAGGATTTTATTCCGTGGAACAACTAGGAGAAGTATATGGTATTGACGAGGATCGCTATGAAGCGATGAAATCGTGGTTTTCCGTGGACCCGTCAGTTATAAGTCATCTATTTGTCAACCAACTGTCAGCTAAAGAACTGGCCAGTCACCCATATGTCAGTTATAAACAAGCTAGGATCATCGAGAAAATGATCCGGAAAAAAGGGAAATTACAAGGTTGGGAGGATTTATCCCTATTGGAAGAGTTTCCGGAGCATGAACAACAACGATTACGATATTATCTTTCATTCCATTGATATTTTCACTATGTTTGTAACAAAACATATTCTGTATGATCTATCTGAAGCAAGTCAAATTACTGGACCCGGACTTGGTAGCCGGCAATCCCGAAGAACTAAAATACCCGTATAAGGCTCCGGCGGTACGTTTCACGGAATCATTCATTTTCCGCAAGCCGGTTACTTTCCTTGTTGGGGAAAACGGGGCGGGAAAATCTACTCTGCTGGAAGCGATGATGAGTAAATATGAGGAAAGGGATGAGGAAGAACCGGGTATGCTCTATGACGGAACCGAGGCCTACAAGATTTACGCCAATGTCTTACCCGAGCATATTAAGCTGATCGAGACCCGAAAACCGGAAAAGCATTTCTTCTTCCGGGCAGAATCCTTTTTTAACCATGCGGCCGAATTGGATAGGCAAGCCCAACTGGAATTACGTAAGTACAGCAAGATCTACGCCTATAAAGCTTACGGTGGCAGGAGTTTATTGGAGCAATCGCACGGCGAGAGCTTTCTCAGCGCTTTCCTGAATTATGCCAGCCGCAATACATTATTTATATTAGACGAGCCGGAAGCCGCACTCTCCCCACAACGGCAGCTGGCCCTTTTGGTGCGTATCCATGAACTGGTGAATAACGGTTGCCAACTGATTATCTCCACGCACTCCCCGATCTTGATGGCTTATCCGAACGCGGACATTTATGCCATCGATGATACCGGAGCGCACATCACCCCGTATGAGGAAACAGAGCATTACCAGCTCACTAAATATTTCCTCACGCATACGGAGCAAATGATGAAAGAACTGCTTGGGTGAGATTACTTCTCCCAAGCATTTACGATCTCGGCAATGTAAACGATATGCGCATTGCCGTTCTTCTCATCATACCAACGAGGGAAAACGGTAGGATCTAAAAACTTGGCCTCCTCGATCTCGGACTTATAGACCACTTTGCATTCCAACGTAAGGCGAGCTTCCTCGAATACAGGATTACCAGCCTCCGTAAAGAACGGTGTCAACCCCGTAGCGGCCACTTTATCAATCTCCCGGCCGGATTTAGAGCCACAAATGCTATGGGCTTTCCGGTGCTCCGGTCCTAGGAAAGTAATCGTGAACTCATTTTTAGCGTCGATAAACTCACGGGTATAACGCTCCGGACGAATAAAAGCAAACACCACCGGACGGTTCCATAACACTCCCACGCCGCCCCAACTGGCAGTCATCATATTAAACTTCTCCTTATCACCGGCGCTTACCAGCATCCACTCTTTTCCGATGATCTCTATAAAATTGTCTTTGACCAGACTCGGTTCTATTGCCTTCATAATTTCACACCTTAGTTAATAATCTTTCAAAGATACGAAAATATTTATTTGTGTGTGCAAAATTTAATATTCTTGTCCATACAGAATATTTTCTTTAGGTTTGCATCTCAATATTCACGTAATTATCAAGACGATAAACTGCCAAATGGAAATACTGAACAACTGGATCAGCGGGATTAACGACCTCCTATGGTCGTATGTTTTAATTATCATGCTGTTAGGATGCGCCTTCCGGTTCACTTTCAAAACCCGTTTCGTCCAGTTCCGTATGTTCCGGGAGATGATACGTGTGCTCGGTGACTCCGCCAACAAAGCCCATGAAGGTGAAAAGCACATCTCATCCTTCCAGGCATTCGCCGTATCGCTTGCCAGCCGTGTCGGAACAGGCAACCTGGCGGGAGTAGCCACAGCCGTCGCCGTAGGAGGTCCGGGAGCAGTGTTCTGGATGTGGATCATCGCCCTGTTAGGTTCGGCCAGCGCTTTTGTCGAATCTACACTCGCACAGCTTTACAAACGGAAAGGAAAAGAATCCTTCATCGGGGGGCCCGCCTACTATATGCGATACGGATTGGGACTGAACTGGATGGGCATACTGTTCGCCATCTTGATCTCCGTCACCTTCGGTTTCGCGTTCAACTCGGTACAAAGCAACACGATTTGCGCCGCCATGCAAGGTTCGTTCGGTTTCGATCCGAGGATCGTAGGCGCGGTACTGACCGTACTGACACTTGCCATTATCTTCGGAGGAATCCAGCGAATAGCCAAAGTCAGCAGCGTGATCGTCCCCGTAATGGCATTGGGATACGTGGCGCTCGCCTCGGGGATCGTACTGTTCAATATAACGGAACTGCCGGCCGTCATCAAACTGATCGTAAGCAGCGCTTTCGGATGGGAACAGGCGGCAGGCGGTACGATCGGTGCCGCTCTGATGCAAGGGATCAAGCGCGGCCTGTTCAGCAACGAGGCAGGTATGGGATCGGCTCCGAACGTAGCGGCCACGGCATCCGTCACACATCCGGTCAAACAGGGATTGATCCAGACTTTGGGTGTTTTCACCGACACCCTGCTGATCTGTACCTGCACGGCTTTTATCATCCTGTTCAGCGGGGCGCCGTTGGACGGTTCGGTAAACGGGGTACAACTGACACAGCATGCCCTGACGCTCGAAGTGGGAAAAGCCGGAGGGATATTCGTTGCCGTAGCGATCTTCCTGTTCGCTTTCAGCAGCATTATCGGGAACTACTATTACGGGGAAGCGAACATTCGTTTCATCACACCGAAAAAAAGCGTGCTCTATATCTACCGTCTGGCGGTCGGCGGTATGGTGATGTTCGGGGCGCTAGCAAGTCTGGAACTCGCCTGGAGCCTGGCGGATATCACGATGGCTTTCATGACGATCTGCAACCTGTTCGCCATCTCGTTACTGAGCAAACAGGCCTTCCTGCTGCTGCACGATTACATTGCTCAAAAACGTAGCGGGATCAAGAGCCCTGTGTTCGACAAGAACAAGCTGCCGGAACTGAAGGACAAGGCGGAATGCTGGTAAACGCTTCTTATTGGTAGATCAGACTGAACAACCGTTCAGGTGCAAAGATCTCGTTGGCGACCTCTCGTATCTCTCCGGCGGTCAGCTTCTCCACCTTGGCGAAGACTTCCGGCAGGGTGTCGTAGCGGTTATAATGGAGAAAGCTCTTACCCAGCCCCAAAAACAGGCCTTCCCGATTATCGCCGGAGACGCCCAATTGTCCGATCACCTGCTTCTTGGCCGCCGCCAACTGGGTCGCGGTCAGCTTCACCTCACGCAGCTTCGCCAGTTCCTTGTAAACAAGCCTGATCGCCTTCTCCTTGTTCTTCGGATCAGTCCCGAAGTAGATGCTTGCCAGCCCCGTATCGGTATAAGAAGTCACGTTCGATTCGACGTTATAGACAAGCCCGTTCTTTTCCCGGAGAGAGACATTCAAACGGTTGTTCATGCCCGGCCCTCCCAAGAGGTTATTCAGCAAGAACAACGGCAGGCGTTTCTCATCGTGCATGCTGTATGCCCGTCCCCCGATCAGCACATGCGCCTGATGGGTATCCTTGTGTATCTGGCGGCTGACGGGAAGGAGCTCGCCGGGTGCCGTCCGGTTACGTGCCGCCATCGGGAAAGCGATATCCGACAGGGTGCTTTCCGCCATCTGCACGATCTTCTTGAACGGAATCCGGCCCATCGAGAAGAACACCATGTTTTCGGGGGCATAGAACCGCCTCATAAACGACTTGCCGGACTCGCTGCCGAAACCGAGCAGCGACTGCTCGTCTCCCAAGATGTTATGTCCCAACGCATGTCCGTCGAACAGCAAATTCTCGAATTCATCGAAGATCAGTTCCGAAGGGCTGTCCTCGTATGAATTGATTTCGTCCAGGATCACATCCACCTCCTTCTCGATCTCCTGCTCCGGGAACTGCGAATGGAACACCAGGTCGGACAGCAGTTCGAAAGCCCTCCGGAAATGCTCTTCCATAAAAATAGAATAGACGAAAGTCTCCTCCTTTGTGGTATAGGCGTTCAGCTCCCCTCCCACATTCTCCATCCGATTCAGGATATGCCAGGACTTACGCTTTTCCGTCCCCTTGAATATCATGTGTTCGACAAAGTGAGCCAAGCCAAATTCATCCATTTCCTCATCCCGTGTCCCGGCATTCACGGCAAACCCGCAATACGACACCGGGGATGCAGAAGGAAGATGTACGATACGCAAACCGTTCGGTAAAATATGTGAGAAGTAATCTTTTTCCATGATCCATTCATTAGGAGGCACAAAAGTACAAAAATATAGGTCATTCCATGTGCAGGTATCATTAAAATAGATACTTTTGCACTTTGTTAAGTTCATAACACCATATAGAATCATTTTAAAGGCTATGATAAACGAAGCAATCTCATCCATTCTGCAACAGGAAGCTGAAGCAGTACGCAATATTCCGATAACCGACGGCTATGAAGAGGCTGTGACACTCATTGTGAAACATGTACACGAACTCGGAGGGAATCTGATCACCAGCGGTATGGGAAAAGCAGGACAGATCGCCATGAACATCGCGACCACCTTCTGTTCGACCGGCACGCCTGCCTACTTCCTGCATCCCAGCGAAGCACAACACGGCGACCTCGGCATCGTCCGCAAGAACGATGTCATGCTGCTCATCTCCAACTCCGGTAAGACACGCGAACTGCTCGAACTGGTGGAGCTGACACGCGGTCTCGTACCGGAGATGCAGTTTATCGTTATCACCGGCAACCCCGACAGCCCGCTGGCAGCCGAAGCGACGATCTGCCTGCCGACCGGTGCGCCGAAAGAAGTGTGTCCTTTAGGCCTCACCCCCACCACATCGACCACGGTCATGACGGTGATAGGCGACCTGTTGGTAGTCGGCACCATGAAACACATCAACTTCGGCTATCCCGACTATGCCAAACGGCATCACGGCGGTTACCTGGGTTCGAAAAGCCGCGAACAGTGTAAAACCGTAAACAAATAAAGAGCATGAGGAAGGTAATCGGCATCGGGGAAACCATTCTCGACATCATCTTCAGGAACAACCGACCCCATACGGCAGTGCCCGGCGGATCGACCTTCAACGGCCTCATCTCGTTAGGACGCCTGGGTGTACCTGTCTCTTTCATCAGCGAAGTGGGAAACGACCATGTCGGCGACATCATACGCGACTTCATGAAGGAAAACAACCTTTCCACCCGCTACGTCGACCGTTTCCCGGATGGCAAAAGCCCGATTTCGCTCGCGTTCCTGGACAACGACAGCAATGCCGACTACACTTTCTACAAGGATTATCCGAAGCAACGCCTCGACGTGCCCCTGCCGGAGATCAACGAAGACGACATCTTCATCTACGGCTCCTATTACTCACTGAACCCGGCGCTTAGGGAACGGATGGTGGAATTTCTCGACTATGCACGCCAGCGCAAGGCGATCCTCTACTACGACCCGAATTTCCGCAAGGCGCACGCCCATGAAGCGATACACCTCGCCCCGACATTGCTCGAAAACTTCGAATATGCCGATATCATACGCGGCTCGGACGAGGACTTCCTCAATATCTTCGGGGAGGCCGACAGTGAAAAAGTCTACACCGACCATATCCGTTTCTACTGCGACCGTTTCATCACCACTCACGGAGCCGGAGGCGTGAACCTCTACCACGGCGACCTGCGCCTTCATTTCGACTCGCCCTCCATCCGCCCGGTCAGTACGATCGGAGCCGGCGACAACTTCAATGCTGGCATCCTCTACGGTCTGTTAAAAAATAATGTCCGTCACCGTGACCTCGCCACCCTCCCGAAAGAGACATGGGCGAATATCATCCGGTGCGGGATCGATCTGGCAACCGAGGTTTGCCGCAGCTACGACAATTACATTTCTAAAGAATTCGCAACCTCCTACCTCTCCCAGTCTTAAATATCATTAACCGGGAAGATAAAGGGGTATAAAGACACGTGTTTTTCACTATCTTTGCTTTGCATGAGTAGTAGAAGTATGATATTGAAACGGATTCTTTTCTTGTTCACCAGTGTGGCCTTATTGGCAGGATGCAGCTCCGGCAGAGCACCTGAAATTCGTGCCATATGCCTGCGTGACGACATCGGCAACTATATTATCAAATGGGAAACAGACCCCCATACCGACGGGACGATGAAACTTTATGTATCCGACACCCCCAACTCCTTCGACATGTCGCGACCGTGCAGCTATGCCGACATCAATGACGGGAGAGTGACCTACATCACGAACGACAACATCACCCGCAAATATTTCCTACTGTCTTTCAACGACAAATATTACCGCACTGTCGGCGCCCGCTCGGTACAGATGGACAGCGTCCAGAACCTGCGCGACATAGGAGGCTACTTCAGCGAACACGGGAACCGTATGACCGGCTGGGGCAAGATATTCCGCTCGGGCGAGCTCAAGGCACTTAGCCGCAACGACACGATCCGGCTGGATAACCTGAAGATCAAAACTGTCATCGACCTACGGGGAGAAGACGAAATAGCCCTCGCTCCGGAAAAATATGCAGGGGCGAACATCATCTCCATCCCGATCCCGGTAAAAGGCAAAGAACAGATCACCCGACGCCTGGAAGAAGGACGCATACGCAAAGGCGACGGGCTCGTGTATATGCAGGACACCTATATCAGCTATGTGACGGACAACAGCGAACAATTCGGCAAAGCCCTGAAAGTCTTTCTCGACAAGGACAACTACCCGATCCTCGTGAACTGCTCGATGGGAAAAGACCGTGCCGGCTTCCTGACGGCCATGCTGCTGACAGCCCTCGATGTGCCGGAAGAAACGATCATGAAAGACTATATGGCTTCCAACAACCACATAGACCTGCGCAGCCTTGCCTATATGGCACGCAACCTCAATACGGACGCCCAGGAAACCATCACCGTGCTGCTCGGTGCAAACGAGACATGGCTGGATCTGGCCTTCCATAAAATAAAGAAAGAATATGGTTCGACCGACAAATATCTGTCGAAAGGATTGCATCTCACGGAAAAAGAGCGCGATACATTAAAAGATATCATACTAAACTAACCGGTATCCAAATTATTTGCGTACCTTTGTCCCCACTCTGAATTTATTATATATACATATATCACATTTTGAAAACATTTGAAGAATTAGGAGTTGCCGCACCAATACTGAAGGCAATTCAAGAAATGGGCTACGAATCGCCCATGCCGGTACAGGAGGAAGTGATTCCTTTCCTACTGGGAGATGACAACGACGTAATTGCATTAGCACAAACAGGTACGGGAAAGACAGCCGCTTTCGGCCTTCCGATCCTGCAAAAAATCGATGTGACTACATACCACCCCCAAGCACTCGTACTCTGTCCCACTCGTGAGCTATGTTTACAGATCGCCGACGACCTGAACGACTACTCCAAGTATATCGACAACCTGAAGGTCCTCCCGGTATACGGAGGTTCCAGCATCGAGAGCCAGATCAAGACGCTGAAGCGTGGCGTGCACGTGGTCGTAGCCACTCCGGGACGCCTCCTGGACCTGATGAACCGCAAGACGGTAGACCTCAGCCTGGTGAAGAACGTCATCATGGACGAGGCGGACGAGATGCTGAACATGTGGTTCATCGACAGCATTAAAGGCATACTGGACGAAGTGCCGGAGAACCGCAACATGCTGCTCTTCTCGGCCACCATGCCGAAAGAGATCGCCAACATCACGAAGAAGTACATGAAGAATCCGAAGGAGATCGTGATCGGCAACAAGAACGAAGGAAACAAGAACATCCGCGATATCTATTATATGGTACAGGCACGCGACAAGTACCTGGCTCTGAAACGCATCGCCGACTTCTACCCGAACATCTACGGCATCGTCTTCTGCCGTACCCGCAAAGAGACGCAGGAGATCGCCGACAAACTGATACAGGACGGCTACAACGCCGACTCGCTGCACGGCGAACTGAGCCAGGCGCAGCGCGACTACGTGATGCAGAAGTTCCGCGTCAAAAACATCCAACTCTTAGTTGCTACCGATGTAGCTGCCCGCGGCCTGGATGTGGACGATCTGACACACGTGATCAACTACGGCCTGCCCGATGAAGTGGAATCCTACACGCACCGTCGTGGCCGTACGGGCCGTGCGGGAAAGACGGGTATCTCCATCTCCATCTGCCACGTGAAGGAGAAAGGCAAAATCCGCGAGATCGAAAGGATCATCAACAAGAAATTCGAGAAAGGCGAAATGCCTACCGGACATGCTATCTGCGAAAAGCAGCTTTTCAACCTCGTCGACCAGATCGAAAAGGTGAAGGTGAACGAGGAGGAGATCGCCTCCCTGATGCCCCAAATCTACCGCAAGTTGGAATGGCTGGACAAGGAAGACATCATCAAACGTGTCGTTTCGCTCGAATTCAACCGTATGATCGATTACTACAAGGACGCCGACGAGATCCAGCAGGTAGACGAACGTTCCTCTCGCAGCGAACGGGGCGAACGCCGTGCACATGCGGCCGAAGAGGGCTATTCGCGTTTCTTCCTCAACTTCGGCAAGGCCGACGGCCTCTATCCGAACCAACTGATCGAACTGGTCAACAAATGTGTGCCGGGCAAGGTGCGCATCGGCAAGATCGACCTGCGCGAAAACTTCTCTTTCTTCGAAGTGGAAGAGGGTGAAGCCCAGCGCGTGATGGACAGCATGAACGGGTTCGAAGTGGACGGACGGCGCATCTCCGTCGAACCTGCACAGGGCAAAAAAGAAGAAGGCGGACGCGGTGGCAAACGCAGTTACGGCGGACGGCGCAGCGATGACGGCTACAAAGGCAAACGGGGTTCCAAAGACAGTGGACGCCGGGGTGGAGACCGTTCGGACCGCACCTTCCGCAAAGACGAACGCGACAGCGACCGCCCGTGGAAACGGACTGCCGCCGCACGCGACGCTCGTAAGAAAAGACGTTTCTAATCCTCCTCCCTCACGCTAACAGAAACAGGAGACCGCAGCATACATCAGCAATCCCCAGCCGGCAACGACGGGGAGTTGCTGTTTTTGTTTCCGCTTCCCGTCATGTCTCTCTCCGTATCCCCGTACCCCGAGAGTGTCAACAGGGCTCCCAAACACCCCAACACGACCTCCGAACGGCCCTCCCACAAAGCCAGCAGGCCCAATACCATCAGGTACAAGCGAAGGCAATGCGGGTTGCACAATCGCCGGAAACATTTCCTGCCCGCCAGACGCGGGTGGAACCGGCTCGTTTTCCTCTTCCTTTCCATCCGGACGCTTCTTTTTAAAGTTCAACAAAAAGCCCAACAAGGCTCTGATAAATGCAAGGATTTTTCTTAATTTATTCATGACTGATGATTTGATGATTCATTACTTCTTTCATTCCGGGGGATGCATCATTTATATCTTCATGCCACCATCCCCTCATCCCAATCCATCATCCTCCCGATCTCCTCCTCAAGAGCGATGATGCTGTGGCGGTAGCGTTCGCGGTTATCCCC
>OGEQ01003095.1_pt1 | contig 10046 bp, 12 predicted proteins | sample 1570731 | NCBI WGS metagenome assembly OGEQ01 (sample SAMEA2582132, study PRJEB24529) | metagenome | biome: Human gut stool | place: China | collected 2011 | reverse complement strand
AAACCGTTGTACTGCGAGGTACCCGGGGTTCGAATCCCTGTCTCTCCGCAATAAATGCTGAAAATCAGTGATTTACAAGAAAAACACCCAATTTTACACCCTAAAAAGTAAAATTGGGTGTTTTTGCTTTATTTAATACTTTGTTCTTTTATTACTTATTTGGCTTTGCACTGTCTTTGGTTGCTTAACTATTATTTATTGTATAATTTGAAAAGGGGATATTGTGTTGTTGGTGATATTGTTATACTAATATTTATTTGAATCATTTTCTTTCTTTAACTTTTTTAGAGTAGGGAATCTCCCGAATAATTCTGTCTTTTATAATAGTAATACATTCCTTTAGAGCTTGATTTTGTGTTATTCTGTTTGTATCTTGGTGCTAAACGCATTATTTTTATATTGGATAGGCATTTAGGTTATGAATTGAATATAACTTTGGGCTTTTAAAGTACATTTCATTTTGTCAATGAAATACTAATTAATGGGTATTTTACTGATAAAGAAATTTGTATGATTTTGCATAAATGCATATCGCAAAGATGCAAAAACGATTTATTTTATTGTGTTGATCGTGGATTTGTTTACAGCTCTTGTATGTTATACTTTTATTTTCATGCTTTGGGCATAATAATGAAATTGAATGGTTATTTGTAATAAAATACCAATTAATTGGTATTTTATTGTACAGGAAAAATCCTTTAATTTGCAAAAAACTAAATTGTATTAATATGAAAAAAATATTCATTCTTCTGTTCGTTTCCTTAGCATTATTTTCCTGTGAAAAAGAAGAAAATAATAAAATTTTTAAATATCAGTTGCTGCCAAGTGAGAACGTATCTAAACCATTTAGTTGTTTGGGGGAGAAACGTACTATTACTTTTACAATTATTCAAAAAACATTGATAGATGATATTTTAGATTCAGAGGTTCCGATTATTCCCAAGGATGTTTCGATAGAATTTGATAAAACTCTTTTTTCTGATATAGAGACAAAAATAAAGGGTGATCAAGTTGTATTAAATATAACCTCAAATATTAATAAGGAAGATAAAATTTTGAATGTTGATCTACAGATTTCTTACTCTACTATTAATGGTATAAAAGTAGAAAAAATTCCCCTAATTATAGATAAAGGGAAGTTGACATTTGTGTATAAAATCCATTCGGAACAGAATCCTTTTGTTCTACCAGCTGAAGGTGGGAAATTTGAATTGCCCTTTATTTGTAAAAAACAAACATATTTGAATGATCAGTTTATAGAGGAAACTTATTCATCATTAAATGGATTGAGATTTAAAACGATAAGTACTGGTAATGTCTGGTTTCTTACGGTCAGAAAAGACGGAGAAAAAATAGGTTTTTACAAATTCACTTTTGTGGGAGAAGGACCATATAACCAAAAAACAGATCCAGAGTGTTATTTTAACATATATACCCATGATGCAAATTTGATTACAGATAATCCTACGGAAATATTCAGACAGGATTTCATACAACCCCAGACCCCGGGTGAGGATTATTATAAACCTTCTCGATCCTCTTATAAACATGGTACTTTTGATTTTTAACATATTCAGTATTAACCTTAATTATATTAATTATGAAACAGTATGTATATTTGTTGATTTTGCCAATTATGTTTTTAATTTCATGTTCCGATGATACAGTTGAAGAAATGGGTGGCTCTAATCATGTTCTTCTTGAGAGATACCCTCAAGAAGTGATAAATATTTCAATGGATAATCCAGAAAGCTTTGCTTCATTTAATAAAACCTCCGTTACTCGTTCTTCTGAATTATTGAAAGATAGTGTATGGAGTAGTGGAAATGGACATACATTAATTTATGAAACAAATGAACATATACCAACTCAAGGGTTAATGAGGTATATTTATTTAGGTTCAATTCTTCAAGGTGGATCTATTGAAAAGCAGCGCTTTGTTCCTATTGTAAAACCTATGGATCCAATTACAATATCATATTCTTTTCCAGCTCGTTGGGTTACTGATATTATCGCAAAACCGAGCCTTTCAGCACAAAGGCAATCTTTGCAGAATATAATGAATAAAGAAGGCATGACAGGTAAACAGTTGGGGTCTTTTACTTATAATATGAGGCAATTTTCCTATTTTGAAGAGTTAAAACTTGCTTTTGGAGCAAATGTCAACATAGGCGGGCTCCTTAATATTGATGTCAGTCTTGATAAGGGAAAAATAAGAAAGAAAACCGGATTGTTTGCGAAAATAGTACAACGTAATTACACTGTTGACATGGACCTTCCTGCTGATGGAAATATTCTTTTAAATCATGATGATATGGGATCTGTCGGTAAGTATGATCCTATTTATATCAGTTCCATTACTTATGGAAGAATGGCCTTAATTTCGATAGAATCTTCTGAAAGTTATGATAAAGTAAGAATTGCCTTACAAGCTGCCTTACAAGCTAAAGTTGTAAATGGGAAATTATCTTTTAATCTTGAACAAGAAAAGATTCTTAAAGAAGCAGAGGTGAACGTCATGGTGTATAATGGAGAAGGAGAAGGCACTGTTAAAACTGCGAAGGGGTGGAATGAGTTTCAAGATTTTATAATTCAAGGAGGTCGATTTTCTAAAGACCTGCCGGGAGATGCAATTTTTTATACTGCGAGTTATTTATCTGATAACTCTCCCTTCTACTCCAAATTTAAAATCCATTTAGAAAATTGACAATAACTTAGAACCATGAGAATCTTAAGATATACTCTGTTTTTATTTGCTATAGGATTAATTTCATGTGAACAAGAATTTGACAAAAAAGAACAGCAATCTGATTGCTGTTCTTTTCAAAATCTACCTAAGTATCCCGAACAAGTGGTGAATATAAATGTGCATAACTATATTCCTGATATGGGAGATAAGGTTTTATCTTCTCCTTCACATATCCATACAAGAGCTTCAGAAATCATTTCTGAGACATTATGGGATAATGGGTTTGGTAAAACAATTCATGCACAGGCAGATGAGTCGATAGTTTTGGATAATCTGAATCGATATATTTATCCTGGCTCTATCTTGGATGGGGCAAGCCTTGCCAATCAGGATTATAAAACAATCAGTGTCCACTATAAGCCTATAAATGTCTCTGTGTCCTTTCCTGCCCAAAAAGTTACAGGTGTACTTGAAAAGCCATCTTTGTCTTCATGTAGGCAGTTGGTAATGGATTTGATGCATCAGAAAGGTATAGGGCAACAATCAGCTTCCGTACACTTTGATATACACCGTTTTACATCTTATGATGAGCTGAAAATGACTTTTGGATCAAATGCCAATACGAGCTTTTTATTTTGGGGGTCGTCATCTTCCCAACAAGAACATAAGGAACGAATTAGTAAAAGTAGTGGCTTATATATAAGGTTTATTCAGAAATATTTTACGATTGATATGGATATTCCTGAGAAGAGTTTTATTGAAGGTAGTATCAATGCCCAATACTCTCCTGTCTATGTGAGCTCCATAGCTTATGGAAGGGTCGGCATATTAACTCTTGAAACCGATGAAATATACGAGAATGCGGAGTCCATTGTAAAGAAGGCCGTTAATGGCTTTTTATATAACAAAAAAGAATTTCTGACAGTTGAAGAAAAGGGCTTTTTTGATGAGGCCAGAATGAAAGTATATGTAGGGGGAGGAAATGGTGACAGTGGTGTAAAGACCCTTACCGGATTTGACGATTTTATCAAATTTATAAGTGAAGGAGGGCATTTTTCTGCAGAGACACCTGGTAAACCTATATTTTGCAGCTTTGCGTATTTGTCGGATCATTCACCTTATAAAGTTAAATTTAAAATTGATATTGATAGCGATCCTGTATATGCAAGAATTGAATATCGGAATCTAAAAAATGACTCCTATGTGGGTAGATCTTTACAAAGAGAAAAGATAATTGGCGATGTACATCTTGCCTTTTATGCTGATAGAACGGCTAAGATTCCGACAGTTGCTCCAAGATACATTTCTTTTAATATTGTAGAACATAGCAGACATTATTTGAAGGCTCGAATACCAAGAACAGAAAAGGATGATACAACAGTAGAAGAATTTGTTAAGAGTAATAATAGCCGTGGGACTGAATTACAATTAAAACATGATTTGTTGCTCACAGAATTTGTTTGGACGCATAATAACCCAAGAAGAACTCGATATGAACAAAACACTTTCAGATATAGTCTTAGTGAAGGTGGTTTTTACAAAATTCTCCCTGCTATAAATGAGCCAAAGAAGTGGCGATAATTTGAAGTTAGCACTCCTTGTCGAACAAATAAATAAGAGATATGGTATTAAAAGATAAATTGGTTATGAAAAAAGTATGTATGTTACTTCTTTGGTTATTTATATGCAATATTGGGCTGGTATTAGCACAAGGAAGGAGATTCGAATTTGAATTAGGAGCCAATTATCCAATTGGGCTACAAAAGAATGGATATAAAGAAAATCATGTTGGGTTTTATTTAAATGGAATATATAGGTTTTCCACCAATCCGTTAAGTGTAAATCTAAAATTAGGTTATGAAAGTTACACAATTGTACTGAATAATACTTTTAATGGAAGATCTTTATCTCTTATGCCGGCAGCTAATTATCATTTCTTACGGAATGAATCTGTTGATTCCTATGTTGGTTTGGGAACTGGTGTTTCAATTGATAATATAGATGTGGGAGTTTTCAATGAAGGTTATAAGTTGCACTTTGCGGTGGCTCCACAAGTTGGTATTAGATTTATAAACCATATAAATGTATATTTACAGTATTATGTGACACATAAAGATTTTTCCAGGTTGGTATTGGGAGTTGGTTATGTTTTCTGATATTGTCCAAGTGAAGAATAGATTTTTTTATATTTGTTAGATTTAGGGTGTCAATTTGCGTTTAACAGGTGCCAGTAAAGAGTATATTCTTTTACTGGCACTAATAATTTATAGCCTCTCGTTATTAAGTGATTATATTTTCAATCCTTTTCGTTGCTTGTTTTCAACAGGTGTGTTTAGCCTTAACTTTTCTTTAATTTCCTGAAATTTCTTCCTGAACCAATCGAGTATGGGTATTCCGTCAATGCACAGCCTGAATTTTCCTTTCTCCTGCGGGTTCCTCTCCACTGTTGCCGTTGAGTGCTCCGTCCTGAACTTCTCCTTGTACTCCTTTGAATAGAGCCTTCCCTTGAACTCCACGGGTTGCAGGCTGACAATTCGTCTTGTCAGTTCTTCGGTGAAGCCCACTTCCCGGCATTGTTCTGCTATGGGCATCAGTTCCTTTACAATAGGAAAGTAGGTGTCTATCAGTTCCAGCCGATTGTCGTATTCTGCGATTTTCTGCCGGTAGCTCCAGTCAACTCTGTTTATCTCGCTGCTGTGACGGTTTTCCATTTTTGTCTGCTCCCTCTGTTCGGCTTGCACCTGCTTTTGCAGATTCACAATGTTCCGTTTCAAATTTTCATTCTCCTCTTCCAGCCTCTTAACCTTGCTGCCTCCGAAAAGTGAGCTCACCCCGTCCGCTATGGCTGTGGTGGCGTTCACCGCCGCCCCCTTCATTTTCTGCACGTTGATTTCCCCCTTTACCTGCTTCAGTTTTTTCATTGCTTCCTCTTCCAGCCCCAGCAGGTTTTCTATGTTCTCTTGCAGGCTGTCCTGCTGCTCCACCAGCTGCTTGTAGTATTGCATGGTGGAAATATGCTTTGCCAATGAGCCGTCCACGCCTCTCTGCAAGCCGTACTTGTTCATGGCTTGGGCATAAGTGTCCTGATAGTGTTTTAGCCTGTGCCTTGCCATTACATCATCTGCGCAGAGTCTCACGTCCTGCGGGTTCTTCTTTCTGTACTTTTTTTTCCCGTTCTGTTCTTCCTGTCCGGCTTTCCTTCGCTCTCCGGTCACTATCGGTATGACTGTGGCGTGTATGTGTGGTGTCTTCTCGTCCATGTGCAGTACTGCCGATACGAGGTTCTGCTCCCCGTATGTTTCCCGGATCCATTTCAGACTGTCGTTACACCAGCCTTCAATCCGTCCTTCCGCTTCCATTTGCTTCATGTCCTTGTTACTTCCGGTAAGGAGTATCCGGATTGCCTTCACCTGATTGGCGCTCACCTTGCGTCTGATGCCTGCCGTTTCTATCCGGTGGGCTATCGCCTGCGTGCGGTTCCTCACCCCTTCGGGAAACTGTACGAGCTCCCGGTTCAGGTGTGTGCGCGTTCTGTCCGCATTCTTCGGGTGAACGGTGCGCTCTATGTGTGCGGACATCCTGCTGTCCGTCCCTTTTGCCTTTTCCAGATGCAAAACTGCATATCCCATAACTGTCAATAATTTCAGGTTAATACTTCCCCTGCCTTGCTTTTATGCCGCATGGCAGACGGGGTTTCCAAAGGGGCGGCGCCCCTATGGCTCGTTGGGGCTTTTTTAGCAATGTGTGCATTGCGTTAAGAAAAAGCCCTAATGAGCTATGGCTTTTTTCAAAGCCTTCCGGTGGCTCTACGGTTACATCCTGATACCTTTGTTTTTCTTTTTCAGTTGCTCTGCCTGCCGTTGTCCTTTCTCCGGCTCCGGTCTCTGCTGCTGATGTTCGGCTTGTCCGTTTTGCTTACTCCGCAGGCAGTCGTTCAGGTCGTTGTAGCCTCCGTATATGTGCGACGCGTCCCGGACGCGCAGCCCGTATTCCTCCCGCAGTTCCTGAACAGCTTCCATTCCCGCTTTGTCGTTGTCGAGGAAACAGTGGATGCACCCGTAACCGCCCAATGGTCGGATTGCCTTGGAGAGGTTGGAAGTCGAGTTCAGTACGATGTAGTCCTGCCCGTCAAGTTCGGGACGGTCGGGACACCTTTCCAGCCGCAGGGTGAGGAAAGAGAGGTAGTCCATGAATCCCTCGAAGATGTAGCATGCCTCCTTCGGCTCCGATTGCCGTATATGGGTGATGTCCTTCGGTGCTATGCATCCCTTGAAATGCTTGTTGCGTATCTCGTATCCTCCCGAACGGTTGGGGAAGCCTATAGCATAGTATGGGGTTTCCCCGGTCAGATAGCGGACCTCCCTGCATTCTCTTTTTGCCAATTCCGTATTTATTCCCCTTTGCCGCAGGTAGGCATACAGGGCGGGAGAGGAGAGCGGTACTACCTCCAACTGCCGGAAACTCGGCTTTGACAAGGGTTGCTTGCCAAAAGAGAAAGAGGCCGGGCGCACGTTTTGTGCCTGCTCCTTTATCCTTTCCAAGAGGTAGGGCAGACTGTCGGATGCGTATAGCTCCTGTGCCAGTGCGATGATATTACCACCTTTGCCTGCGCCAAAATCATACCATAGGTTGCGTTCGGTGTTCACCTTGAAGGAGGGTTCCTGTTCGTCCCTGAACGGTGAGTTGTACCATAGACTACCACCCTGTTGCCTTACCGGACTGTATCCAAGACTGTGCAGATATTCCTCTATGCGTATCTGCTTCGCTTCATTCATGTTCATCATATTTCTGTATCTGCTCCCCAATCCCAGCTAATAATCCTGCAATAATATCACTTGCCTGAATGATATTATTTTCATTAGATTTCTCAAAAAACACCTGCCCATTTTGTTTTTGAGATTCCAAAAATACATTCTCCATCCCACTATCAAAATATAATTTTGATTGAGGAAATGTGGTTATATAATTTTGATATGGAGGGGACATGCTATCAACTAGCATTATAAATGTTTTATCTGAATTAATTTGCGAATCCATACTATCATAAATAAATGACAAATCGACTGTTCTATCTATTTTTTCAAGAAAATACTCTAATACTTCATACTTATCATCACGCATTATTTTCTTATATAAGTTATCTAGAAATATTGGTTGCTCATGTTCGTCAACTTTTTTATAATGATTTTGATAAATTTCAGACAAAAACCATTGTAAATTTCTAATCATAAAATCGTGTAGAAGTTCCTTTAAGTAAAACATGCAAATTATAAAATCATCATTTGTATCCAAACCAGATTTATATTGATATTTCTTTAATTCGGCATATTTATTATTAATTTTTAATTTATTAAAAATATGGTGAAAGACCTCTAAGATTGATATACTATCATTTGCTAAAACACTATCTATAATATCTACATTATAAAAATAGACCCAATCATATAACGCAAAGTGTATATAATGATTATTGTCCTTTATCCATTGTAAAACAGCTTTTAATTCTTTAGATCCTAGCTTATTGAAAAAATTCTTTCCAATTTTACTAAACTTTAATTCATTATTCTGTAATTTAAGGCAATCTTTCCAATTTGGTGCAATTAATTCTTTATCTGATAATTGGGCAATTCCTGCCAAGACAAATACTTGAGGAATTCCCTTTTGAGGGATTATACTATTAAAGTAGTATGTTTGCATCATGAAAGTACAACAAAATAGTATTAACACATAAAACATAAGTAGTATGAGCACAAAATTTAGAAGTCAGATGAAAGAGGTCATGAGTTTAGCATGGCAGTTTGTTCGCAAGAACGGTTATTCAATGAGTGAAGCGTTAAAATGCGCATGGGCTAATTTGAAGCTGAAAGCGGCTTTGAAAGTAAAGGTAGTAGAGTTCTACTTCAAAAAGACTGACGGCACGTTGCGTCAAGCCTTTGGCACTCTCAAAGAGAATCTTATCGGTGAGGTGAAAGGTACAGGCAGAAAACTGAATGATAATTTGCAAGTGTACTGGGACACTGAAAAAGAAGAGTATAGATGTTTCAAGAAGTGCAACCTCATAAAAATCGCATGACTATGATAACAATATCAGTGACAGAAAAAGCAGCTGAACAGATTAACCGCATCCGAAAGTTTGAAGAGCTGGAAGAAATGAAATCCTTGCTATGTGATGCCTACCTTTCAGCGTCCAGTTATATGGAAGAGAATAACTACAGTAATGAATCATCAATGCCCCTTTGGGCTATTAGAGAATTGAATGAGCTGATTAAAGAGTTAGCAATAAACGAATAAGATAAAAATATGAAAGAGAAAGAATTTGGAAATATTTATTCATTAGGCGAAGATTTAGATGAAAGGTTTGCGTGGTGTGTACAGCTCATTGATAATGAGCTGTGTATTGCTATTCATTGCACTACACAATCAGGACACTCTCCTTTTAATAATAAAAGTTTTATGGCAGCAATACCAATAAAAAGACTTACTGAGTGCTTGCAGTACTTGTTTGAATCTTTAAATGGTTAATGTTATACGATTATCCAGAAAGGCAGTCTTCGCACGACATAAAGACTGCCTTTATTATTCACTTTAAAATCAATGATTATGGACGAAATTTGGAAAGACATTGAAGGGTACGAAGGAATGTATCAGGTATCAAACTTAGGCAGAGTAAAATCCCTATCAAACTCAAGAACAAGACATGAGAAAATATTAGTACCAATAAAGAATAAGGGGTATTTTTATGTGAGATTATTTCAGTCGGCAAAATGCAAAAGAGTATATATTCATACACTTGTAGCATCTGCTTTTATTCCTAATCCTTATGGTTATACAATAATAAATCATCGTGATGAAAATGGTCAAAATAATTGTGTAGATAATCTTGAATGGTGCACACATAAATACAACTTAAACTATGGCACTGTAAAACAAAGAATTTCAGATAAATTATTAGAGCATAATTCGGCAAGATGTAAACAAATTAATCAGTTCGACCTATTGGGTAATTTTATTAAAACTCACACATCTGCGTGTGAAGCAGAAAAAGAAACGGGTATTTCCTCTTCTTCTATAAGAAAATGTTGTAAAGGTGGTTATATACACAGTAAGTATAAAAAATGGTATAAATTAACTCATGCAGGTGGTTATATTTGGAAATATAAAGAATAAAAGCTCATGGCGTGATAATTATCACGCCTTTTTTATACCATTTTACAACAACCGCTTCATTGTTGTGTATCACCTATCTGATAATTTTTCACCTTCTTTATAAATAACGAAATTTACCGTAGAAATTTATAAATCAAATTCATACGGTATGACAATCTTAGAACAAATCTTGGCAGGGCTACAACAGAAA
>OGEQ01003088.1_pt1 | contig 10061 bp, 6 predicted proteins | sample 1570731 | NCBI WGS metagenome assembly OGEQ01 (sample SAMEA2582132, study PRJEB24529) | metagenome | biome: Human gut stool | place: China | collected 2011 | reverse complement strand
TTGATCAAGCGCTTACGTTTACGCATCTGGTTCGGCGTCAGGGTGTTACGCTTGTTAGCGAACGGGTTTTCCCCTTCCTTGAACTGGATCCGGATTGGCGTGCCCATCACGTCCAGGGATTTACGGAAGTAGTTCATCAGATAGCGCTTGTAGGAATCCGGCAGATCCTTGACCTGGTTACCGTGGATCACCACGATAGGCGGGTTGTAGCCCCCGGCGTGGGCGTATTTCAGCTTCACGCGACGGCCACGCACCAGCGGTGGCTGATGATCTTCCGCCGCCATGTTCATGATCCGGGTCAGCATCGCGGTGCTTACGCGGCGCGTAGCGCTGTCGTAGGCTTCGCGTACCGATTCAAACAGGTTGCCGACGCCGCTGCCGTGCAGGGCGGAGATGAAGTGCACCCGGGCAAAGTCGATAAAGCCCAGACGATAGTCGAGGGTCTCCTTCACCTGCTCCTTCACTTCCTGACTCAGGCCATCCCACTTGTTAACGACGATCACCAGCGAACGGCCGCTGTTGAGGATAAAGCCCAGCAGCGAGAGGTCCTGATCGGAGATCCCTTCGCGAGCATCGATCACCAGCAGCACGACGTTGGCGTCTTCAATCGCCTGCAGCGTTTTGATCACCGAGAACTTTTCCACGACGTCGGTGATTTTCCCGCGCTTGCGCACCCCGGCGGTATCGATGAGCACGTATTCGCGCTCGTCACGCTGCATCGGGATATAAATGCTGTCACGGGTGGTGCCCGGCATATCGTAAACCACCACGCGATCTTCACCGAGGATGCGATTGGTGAGGGTTGATTTACCGACATTAGGACGTCCGACAATCGCCAGCTTGATCGGCAGATCCTGCGGATTGAAGTCGTCTTCCGGCTCTTCTTCCGCTTCGCCATTCTGCTCGGCTTCGAATTTCGCCCAGTATTCGGCGTCTTCATCCACTTCTTCCTGCGGATTAACCTCATCTACCCATGGCAGCAGGGCCTGCTCCAGCAGGCTGGTCACGCCGCGGCCGTGCGAAGCGGCAATCGGATAGATATCGCCCAGGCCGAGCGACCAGAAGTCCGCCATCGCCTGGTCGACGTCGATGCCGTCGGTTTTGTTAGCCACCAGGAAGGTGGGCTTTTCACGAGAGCGCAGGTGTTTAGCGATCGCGATGTCCGCCGGCATCAGGCCCGCGCGCGCATCGACCATAAACAGCACCACATCGGCCTCTTCGATTGCCAGCAGCGACTGCTCCGCCATCCGGGTTTCCACGCCCTCTTCCGTACCATCAATACCACCGGTATCGATACAGATGAATTCGCGGCCTTCGACTTCGGCCCGACCGTACTTACGGTCACGAGTCAGCCCCGGGAAATCCGCAACCAGCGCATCACGAGTGCGCGTCAGGCGGTTAAAGAGCGTGGATTTTCCAACGTTAGGGCGCCCGACAAGCGCGACCACAGGTATCATGTTAAATGCCTCATACAATCACTAAGCAACATCGTCTTAACGACGTTTTTAAAAAAGTCAAAACGGCCCCTGTCTGCCAGGGGCCGTTTCTTAATCACTCACGACAGCGGTAATTAACGCGTAATCGCGTACAGCGTACCGTCTTTCGCCTGGATCAGCAGTCGACCATCGGCAACCACCGGGTCGGTCAGGAAGCCGGAACTATCGACTTTCTGCTGCGCCACAAAATGGCCATCTTCCGGATTAACCCAGTGCATGTAGCCTTCGCTATCGCCGACGACCAGATTGCCATTATACAACACCGGCGCGGTCAGCAAACGGTGCAGCAGATCGCTTTGCGTCCACAGGGTTACACCGCCGTCGGTGGTCAGTGCCAGCAGGCGATCGTTCTGGTCAACCAGGTAGATACGGTTACCATCGACGATGAAATCATTCACCGAACCCAGCTCGCGTTTCCACATAATCTGGCCGCTACGCAGGTCCAGCGCGGTCAGGTTACCGTTATAAGCCAGCGCATAAACCACACCGTTAACGATGATCGGCGTCGTGTCGACGTCGTTCAGGCGGTCAATTTCCGTCGGGCCGGTGGCCGTAGAAATACGCTGCTGCCAAATCATCTGCCCCTGCTGCATCAATACTGCACTGACGCGGCCGTTGTCGCCGCCGACGATCGCCGCGCCGTAGGCGGTCGCAGGCGCAGACTCGCCGCGCAGGGAGAGCGCCGGCATATCGAGGTTAACGGTCCACTTCACGGCCCCATCGGTCTCGTTTAGCGCCTGCAGCTGGCCGTTACTGGTATGCACCAGCACCATGCCATCGCTCACCACCGGACGCGACAGCGCCTCGCCGGCGACACGGGTTTGCCAGGCCACGGTACCATCGCTGGTATTCAGCGCATAAAGCTGCGCTTTCTCGCTGCCGATATAAACATGGCCGCCAGAGACGGTCACCCCGCCAGAAAGCAGCGCTGGCGTGCGCGAGAACCAACCATCTTTCTCCGCCAGATTCACCGACCACACCTCTTTGCCGTCGTCGGCGTTCAGCGCTTTGACGGTGCCTTTACGGTCAGCAGCATACACTACGCCGTCGGCAAAGGCCGGATGAAGGTTAGAGTAAAATTCGCCGATACCATCGCCAACCGAGGTGCTCCAGGACGTGGACGGCGTAAACTGGTTTTCTACCGTCGGCAGCGGTGACATTTTCACCACATCTTCTTCGCTATTAAACAGCGAACACCCGCTCAGCAAGGTAACGGAAAGCAGCCCTGGCAACAGTAATTTACGCAATTGCATCGAGTCCCTCTCAGATGGACAAATTATTCATTTTCATACGCATCATTTCGCTGAGCGCAGGAGAAGCATCGCTTTTCACGCCAGCTTCCCACGCCGCACGGGCCCCTTGCTTATCGCCTTTGCTCAACAGAATTTCGCCGCGCAAATCGGCCACAATGGCGGTCCAGCCCTCACCTTTGATGCTGTCGAGGGTTTTCAGCGCCGCATCAGCCTGTTTCATTTGCAGCTGAACGCGGGCCAGACGCATACTGATAACCGATTTCAGATTATCATCAGATGCGGCCGCCAGCCCCTGCTGCAGCTGCTTTTCAGCGTTCGGCAGATCGTTCTGTTCAACAAAATGCTGTGCCAGCTCGAGAGAGGCGAAGGCGCCGTAGGTATTTTTATTGTCAGCCGCGAATTTCTCTGCCCCTGACAGCACTTCTGGCGTATTCGATTTCAGCGCGGAAGTCGCCTTCTCGTAAGCCAGCGACGCGTCTCTGGCGGTATCCTGCTGATGGGAGGTCCAGTAGCGCCAGCCAACCAGCGCGCCAATCCCTAAAATCACCCCGACCGCCAGCGCTTTGCCGTTTTCGGCAAAGAAACGCTTCAGCGCATCGACCTGATCGTTCTCGTTGTTAAAAGTTTCCACGCAGTCCTTCTCCTGACTAATAATTCCCGGGAGATTAACCCAGAAGTGTGCGCAAATGCGCGGCAACGCTCTCCTGCGTTACGGTAGTTTGCTCACCTGAGCGTAAATCCTTCACTACCACGTTTCCGTCAGCGATCTCTGACTCACCCAGCACCAGCGCGACGCGTGCGCCCCACTTATCAGCGCGGGCGAACTGCTTCTTAAAGTTGCCGCCGCCGTGGTTGGTCATCAGCTTCACGCCGGGCAGCGCATCGCGAACCTGCTCAGCCAGACGCATTGCAGCAGACTGAGTATCGGTCCCGGAGGCTACCAGGTATATATCGACAACAGGATCGGCTTTAAATTCCGGATTCACTGCCTGGACCAGTAAAACAAGACGTTCCAGCCCCATGGCAAAACCCACGCCCGGGGTAGCGCGACCGCCCAGCTGCTCAACCAGGCCGTCGTAACGACCGCCGGCGCAGACGGTGCCCTGGGAACCAAGGCTGGTGGTCACCCACTCGAACACGGTGCGGTTATAGTAATCAAGGCCGCGCACCAGGCGCTGGTTGACGGTGTAGCGGATCCCGGCATCGTCAAGCAGCGCGCACAGACCGGCAAAGTGGGCTTTCGACTCTTCGTCAAGATAATCGCCGAGCGCCGGCGCGTCGTTGAGCAGCGCCTGAACGTCCGGGTTTTTGGAGTCCAGCACCCGCAGCGGGTTGGTATACATCCGGCGTTTACTGTCTTCATCCAGTTTATCGGTAAACTGCTCCAGGTATGCCACCAGCGCGTCGCGGTAGTTGGCGCGCGCTTCCAGCGAACCGATGGAGTTCAGCTCCAGGCTGACGTGCTCCGAGATGCCCAGCTCACGCCACCAGCGCGCGGTCAGCATAATCAGCTCCGCGTCGATGTCCGGGCCCTGCAGGCCAAACACTTCGGCGCCGATCTGATGGAACTGGCGGTAGCGACCTTTCTGCGGGCGCTCGTGACGGAACATTGGCCCGACGTACCACAGACGCTGTTCTTGATTGTACAGCAGACCATGTTCGATGCCGGCACGTACGCAGCCCGCCGTCCCTTCCGGACGCAGCGTCAGGCTGTCGCCATTGCGGTCTTCGAAGGTATACATCTCTTTTTCAACCACGTCGGTCACTTCGCCGATCGCGCGTTTGAATAACGGGGTCTGCTCTACAATCGGCAAACGGATTTCGCTGTAACCGTAGCTACCGAGCACCTGCTTCAGTGAGCCTTCAATGCGCTGCCAGAGAGCGGTTTCGCCCGGCAGATAATCGTTCATGCCACGGATGGCTTGAATGTTCTTTGCCACGTTTATTCTCTTTATATATACAAAAATGAACCCCGGCGCCTCGCGCCCGCAGGTTCAATCATACACGGGAAGCGTATCGCTTCCCAACACGTTATTTTGCTTCAACCTGTTGAACGTCAATCCGACGGGCTTCATCGAGCATCGAGGCTTTGGCGCGGATCCGCGCTTCCAGCTGGTCGATCATGTCGTTGTTGTCCAGGCGATCTTTACGCACGCCGTCTTCATACAGGCCGCTTTTCTTGTTGCCGCCGGTGACGCCAAGGGTGGAGACCAGCGCTTCGCCCGGGCCGTTCACCACGCAACCGATGATCGAAACATCCATCGGGGTGATGATATCTTCCAGACGCTGCTCCAGAGCATTCACCGTACCGATAACGTCAAACTCCTGGCGTGAACAGGTCGGGCAGGCGATAAAGTTAATGCCGCGGGAACGAATACGCAGAGATTTGAGGATATCGAAGCCGACCTTGATCTCTTCCACCGGATCCGCCGCCAGCGAGACGCGCAGCGTATCGCCGATCCCCTCGGACAGCAGTAGTCCCAGACCGATCGCCGATTTTACCGCGCCGCTGCGCGCGCCGCCCGCTTCGGTGATCCCGAGATGCAGCGGCTGATCGATCTGTTTCGCCAGCAGACGATAGGATTCCACCGCCAGGAAGACATCGGAGGCTTTAACGCTGACTTTAAACTGATCGAAGTTCAGACGATCGAGATGATCGACATGACGCATGGCGGATTCGAGCAGCGCCTGCGGCGTCGGCTCGCCATATTTTTCCTGCAGATCTTTTTCCAGCGAGCCGGCGTTGACGCCGATGCGGATCGGGATGTTTTTATCGCGAGCGCAATCTACAACCATGCGGATGCGCTCTTCGTTGCCGATGTTGCCCGGGTTGATACGCAGGCAGTCGACGCCATATTCCGCCACTTTCAGCGCAATACGGTAGTCAAAGTGGATATCGGCGACCAGCGGGACGTTAACCTGCTGTTTGATAAGTTTGAACGCCTCAGCAGCGTCCATCGTCGGAACAGAGACACGGACAATGTCCGCGCCTACGCGCTCTAACGCTTTGATTTGATTTACGGTCGCCGCCACATCGGTGGTGCGCGTATTGGTCATTGACTGAACGGCGATGGGAGCCCCATCGCCAATTGGCACATTACCAACGTAAATACGTTTAGATTTTCTACGTTGAATCGGAGCCTGGTTATGCATGAAAAATCTCCCGCGTTACCCGTCTGTTACTGCGCCGGTGATGATTCGGCATTGAGGGTCAGACGCGCAACCTGGTTAGTTCTGATAAAACGACTTAAATCGACAGGCTTGCCCAGATACTGGATCTGTACCGCGGCCGGGGCGCCAATTTTCAGCTTATACGGCGCCTGACCGCTCAGGTTCAGGTTACCGCCTTTACGCTGCAGGCCGCTGAACAGTTTTTTACCGGTGGCATCGCTCACTTCCAGCCAGCAGTCGGCGGAAAAGTTCATCACCAGATCCTGCGCCGACGCCGCCGGAGTCGTGGCGTTCGCCTGATCGGTCGGCAACGGCGAGGCTGGGGTGGTAGCCGGAGCTGCCGGCGTCGTCCCCGCGGTATCGACATTGGCCTGGGAAGGCGCCACGACAGCGTTATTATCCGCTGGCGTCTGGGCCGGCGCGCTGGTGGTCGGTGCGCTGGCGGTATCGGTTGGCGCGCTGTTCGCGGCGCTATCGGCGGTCGGGGCTGCAGGGGCGCTGGTATCCAGCGGCACGTTCTGGCTGTTGGCGTCGCCGCCGTTCAGCTCTGCGGAAGACTGATCGGCCATAGTCGAAATCTCTTCCTGCTGCGCCTTATGGTCTTGCCACCACCAGGCGCCGCTCAGACCGATAACCACAAACAGCACCAGCCAGGTGAAGCTCATCAGCCAGCCGTCGCGCTTTTTGCGGCGCTTGCCTAAAGAGAAACTCTGCATTGGCGCGACTTTCGCCGCGCGGATGGGCGCCTGCTTGGCCATCATCGGCAGCAGCTCGTCTTCTGGAATATGTACGAGGCGAGCGTAGGAGCGGATGTACCCGCGCAGGAAGGTGGAGGCGAGGTCGGCGGGGGCCTTATCGTCTTCAATATCACGAACCGTGGACACCTTCAGGCATAAGCGTTCGGCCACCGCTTGCTGGCTAAGTCCGAGTTGTTCGCGGGCGTGACGCAGACGCGCGCCCGTGGTGTTTGCTTCTTGATGATCTTGAGTGGCTTCAGTATTCATTCGCTACAACTACTGGTACGTGAAATTTAAAGTTCAGCGCGGGAAAAAGCCGGCGCCGCGAGACATCTGTGCTACGTCAGCCTCACAGTATAGGACTGTCAGCCGCGCGATCACAGAGACGAATCAAAATTGAATGCTAAGCGGTTGTTGTGCCGCTACATACTGCCTCAAAGTCGACAAAAACGCACCGTAATTATTAACCGAATCAGCGTATTTCGCCTGGCTATCGGCCATAAATATGACCCGTGCCGCCTGCGCTGCACGGGTCATCATTTGTCAGACCGCTTTTACGTCAATCGCTTCGCCCTGCATCCGCTTACGCAGCGTACGCTTGGTACGGTCAATGACGTCGCCCGCCAGCTGGCCGCAGGCGGCATCGATATCGTCGCCGCGCGTTTTACGCACGATGGTGGTAAAGCCGTACTCCATCAGGACTTTGGAGAAACGGTCGATGCGGCTGTTGGAGCTGCGGCCATACGGCGCGCCCGGGAACGGGTTCCATGGGATCAGGTTGATCTTGCACGGCGTATCTTTCAGCAGCGCCGCCAGCTCATGGGCGTGCTCGGTGCCGTCGTTGACGTGATCCAGCATCACGTACTCGATGGTCACCCGGCCCTGGTTGGCGTTGGACTTCGAAATATAGCCGCGCACCGAGTTGAGGAACGTCTCGATGTTGTACTTTTTGTTGATCGGGACGATTTCGTCACGAATGGTGTCGTTCGGCGCGTGCAAGGAGATCGCCAGCGCAACGTCGATCATATCGCCGAGTTTATCCAGCGCCGGCACCACGCCGGAGGTAGACAAGGTCACACGACGCTTGGAAAGGCCAAAGCCGAAATCGTCGAGCATGATTTCCATCGCCGGAACGACATTGTTGAGGTTCAGCAGCGGCTCGCCCATGCCCATCATTACTACGTTGGTAATGGGACGCACGCCGGTGGTCTTCACCGCGCCGACGATCTTCGCCGCGCGCCAGACCTGGCCGATAATTTCGGATACCCGCAGGTTGCGGTTAAAGCCCTGCTGGGCGGTGGAGCAGAATTTGCACTCCAGCGCGCAGCCTACCTGGGAGGAGACGCACAGGGTGGCGCGGTCTTCTTCCGGGATATAGACGGTCTCGACGCGCTGATCGCCAACGGCAATCGCCCATTTAATGGTCCCGTCGGTTGAGCGTTGCTCTTCAACCACTTCCGGGGCGCGGATCTCCGCCACTTCTTTCAGTTTACTGCGCAGGACTTTGTTGATGTCGGTCATCTCATCAAAGTCGTCGCAGCAGTAGTGATACATCCATTTCATCACCTGATCGGCGCGGAAAGGCTTCTCGCCCATGTTTTTGAAAAACTCGCGCATCTGCTGACGGTTTAAATCCAGCAGGTTGATTTTGGCATCTTTGTTCGGCACCGTCAGAGCGGCGGTATCAGGCGTGACAATTTGTTCAGACATAATATTTTCCGGCCTCGTTATTACACGTTATGGCCCCAGGTGGGTTGAAAAAGAAACGCCCCGGAGAGCGACTGCTCGTCCAGGGGCGCTATATTCTACAAATTCTGGCGCATCATTGCCACGTTTGCACAAAGCAATGAAAAAAAATCTGTAACTGACTGCTCAATCCTCTAAGGCTTTTCGATTGCCGCAAGGCGGCAAGCAAGTGACAAATTCGTCGGGAACGAATTTGACCAGCCGTAGGCTGGCCTCCGGTGAGAGGCAGGAGCCTCTCATTAATCCCCGGGAGCATAGATAACTATGTGACCGGGGTGAACGCGCGCAGCCGACGCCGCGACGGTCGAAAAGACGAGGTTTGTATCTCCAAAGTATTTCAGGTCACAGCGAGACGGCGAGTTCGCAAATCCCCGGGAGCATAGATAACTATGTGACCGGGGTGCGCGAAGGAAGCCAACAATGCTGTGGCGTGAAAGACGCAGGAGATTAGCGAGTGCGCGGGCAAACCTCGCCTTCAGCAAAGAAGAACGCGATTTCGCGGGCAGCGGATTCTACAGAGTCGGAACCGTGGGTGCCGTTCTCGGTGAAGCTGTCAGCGTAGTCAGCGCGCAGGGTACCCGCCAGGGCGTTTGCCGGATTGGTGGCGCCCAGCAGGTCACGGTGACGCTGTACCGCATTTTCGCCTTCCAGAACGGAAACCACGATCGGGCCGGAGGTCATGAACTCAACCAGACCGTCGAAGAACGGGCGACCTTCGTGCTCAGCATAGAAACCACGAGCCTGTTCAACGGTCAGGTGCAGCATTTTGGTGCCGACGATTTTGAACCCTGCAGCTTCAAAGCGGGAAAAGATGCTGCCAATAACGTTTTTTGCCACCGCGTTTGGTTTGATGATGGAAAAAGTACGTTCAATAGCCATGATTACCTCTAATTAAATGTTCTGTTGTTGCACATACGATTGTATGGCCTGGCGCGCATTATAATGAGCATCCCCGCCCCTGCCTACGGATGAAGGTAACATTTTGTTAAAATAAGATGAGTATTGAAAACACAAACCGCCAACAACAAATTCACCCTGGTTATTGCAGGGTGAAGCTGGCGGCCGCCGTCTGACCCGCTTCATCCATCACTACCAACTGCCACTCGCCGGGTTTATCCAGCATTAGCGTGGTTCTTGCGCCGGCGGCCTCTAACGGTTCGCCATTAATAAACCACCAGCGCCGCCCCTCCCCACCGCTGGTTTGTAGCGGCAACATCACCCGCGCCTCACCCGGGAGACGTTTTATCACTGCCCCATCACGGATGCCGGACAGCACCAGCGGCGCGGTATCCTGAGTCTGTAACGGCGGGCATGACTCCGATGCCGGTCCCAGGCGCGCGCGCCGCCTTTCGCTGGCCGGCAGCCAGGGATCCAGCGGCAGCGGCCAGACTTCGACCTGGCTTTCCCGAGCGCCGGGACAATCCGCCGCCACCCGTTCGCCGTGTTCATTGCGCCACACCGGGAAGCGGATCCCGCGTACGCTCTCCTGCCCCGGCAGCAGCAGGGTCGGCGGCTGGCTGGCATCCAAAAGCCAGCTGGCCAGGCGACGACGACAGTTGCTGTCGCCCGCCGGCAGATCCTGCCCGCCAGGCCAGCAGATTGTCCCCTGGCTGACCGTTGCCGGGCGCGGATCGCTCGGCAGCCCGCCGCGGCTCATC
>OGEQ01003075.1_pt1 | contig 10102 bp, 8 predicted proteins | sample 1570731 | NCBI WGS metagenome assembly OGEQ01 (sample SAMEA2582132, study PRJEB24529) | metagenome | biome: Human gut stool | place: China | collected 2011 | reverse complement strand
GTCTTGCTCGACAATCCAAAAATAATTGAGAGGCTAGGACTTTTGTCCCAGCCCCCTCACTTTTATGCATGCTCCAATCCTTTTCGTGTGTTTTCCTTGATGGTTTCGGCTGAATGGAGTAATTTTTCTTTTTCTTCTTCTGTCAAATGCAAATCCAATCGTTCAAGAATTCCTTTTCGACCTACAATCGCTGGGTAGCCAAGATAGGTTCCATATTCTGGACGATAGTTAGACACCGGCATTTCCTCGTGGCTATCATTGATCACAGCTTCTGCTAAGCGTTGGGCTGCTGCTGCAATCCCAAAATTGGTATAGAATTTGCCAAAGAAAACCGTGTGGCCACCGCGCAAGGACTCGTAGTTGATGGCGTCAAGCTCTTCTTGAGAGAAGAGATCGGTAATGGCGTGTCCTTTGACACGGACCTGACTCCAAGCAACAAATTGAGAATTTCCATGCTCACCAAGGTTATAGCCTGATACACTAGCAGGAGAAACCTGCAAACGATCGGCGACTGCGCGCTTCATCCGAGCTGTATCCAGCAAGGTCCCTGTCCCAATCACCTGCTCTTTTGGAAGGCCAGTATATTGTTGATAGAGTTGAGTGACGGCATCGACCGGATTGGTCACTACCAATAAGACCCCACTAAAGCCAGAATCCTTCAAATCACGCGCTACTTGCACCACTTGCTTGCTAGTAAAAGGAAGCTCCGCAAAACGGTCATCAGTGTTATTAGCCTGCAACTCGATATTTCCAAGAGTCGACACCACGACATCCGCATCTTTTAAAGCCGCGTAGTCATTGACCGTGATATGAACCGGATACCCGGTATTGGCAACTGTATCACAGAAATCCAAGGCATCTGCCTTGACCTTTTTCTCATTGGTATCAATCAAGACCAAGTGATCACAGGTGTGTTTCAAAATCATGCTGTGGGCCAAGGTCGCACCCACATGCCCCAAACCAATAATACCAATTTTTCTTGTCATCAGAATCCTCTTTTCTAGTATCGATCACACTGTTGGTGAGGATAACTCTTTGTTGACTCTATTCTACCACAATTCTAGAAAGGCGGATTGAAAAAATGGGAAAATTTTCAAGTTTTTTCAAAAAAGAAAAGAGGCACTGCCTCTTTTAACGACTCAGGAAAGAAGAGTCTCAATCTCTTCAAGCGACAAACCTGTCATCTCTGATATCAGATCAGGTGTCATTCCTCGTGAGACCATTTTGCGGATTAACTGCAGACGTTCTTCATTACGACCTTGCTCCAGACCTTCTTCTCGCGCTTCGTCTATGGCCGTCTCCAGGGTCATATCATAATTTTCTTGAATCCGAATCCGCTCGTCTATCATGGTCTTCTCCTCCTTGGTCCAGCTAGATGAATCTAATAATGAATCTGCGTGGGCAACGGCCTGACTGGGAGCTTTTGTAAAGGGAAGATTCCCAAAAAACTCCAACCACTGTCTGCCTGCATCTGTCAGGTTCTCATCTTTATTATACTTGTCTAGCTCTAAAAAGGCAACCTGCAGAAGATTTTGGTGCTTGCCATTTTTATAATAGGCCTTGAGTTGCTTGCCAGACCGGCTATTGGTCAGCCAGTATTTGTTGATGGCGGCCTCTTCATCTAGTAAGAGCGACTTCTCCAAAATCGCAATTCCATAGACGGGCTCCATCTGCTCGTACATCTTATGTGTCTGTCCTTGCTGGCGCAGTTTTTGCACATTCTCCACCAGCTGATTGGCCAAATAGTAATGGAACCGATTCAAGAAATACTGTTGCTTGCGAATCTGGATCTCGATGATCACCTCGGTCCCGTCGTGGAGTTTGGCTCTCACATCCACCGCAGTGGAGAACAAGTCATCCTCCTCATAAGCCATACTATGGGGCTGGCTTCCCTCCACAATCTGAGCGTCCGCTACATCCAGCTCCAAAATATCTCGAATAAAAGCCGTCGTCACTTCCGGCAAACTAAAAATCTTCTTGGCCATGATGTCCAAGGTCGGCGATACATGCGCGTGTCTCTTTTGCATCCCTGCTCCTTTTCGATAAAAAATAGAGGGAAGATCCCTCTACTTCTATAATTCGAAAATATTTGGGAAAGTGAGTACAAGACCATTACGAAACGAAGTAATAGTTCTCTATAATAATCAATCTCAAAGTACTACACTTTCGGCCACTTTCCTATCAAAGGAAGCTTGTAAATTAAGCCAAGTTTTCATCGAAATATTAGTAAGCTTCTCTAACTTCTGAGCAATATCATTACTAATCGACTCCTCACCATTCACTAATTTACTGATCGTCTTTGGAGATTCTCCCAATTTCTCTGCAAATTCTTTCTGGGTCATGGTATAATCTTCAATTAACTCTCCAATATATTGACCTGGATGGAAAGCAATTAAGTCTTTGTATTCAACAATTTTCATACTCATAGTGATTGCTGACCTCCTCTATTTTGAGGATGTAGAATTAAAAATAAGGTAAATCAATTTGATTATTGAGAATTTTTTCTACAATCTGATTATTTAGTAAAGCTACAAATATTCTAATCTGATTTCCTGAGACGGTGATCTTGTTATTTTCAAATTTTGGAATATCACCCAAAGTATATTTGTTATTTTCATCTTCAGCGTGGTTTTTCAAATTATTTACAGCCAACAATAATTTCTCACCAGTTATTTGATTAATCATTTTGTTACCATGACCACTATAAAATGATAGTGATTTAGATAAAGCCTCATTATCAGTAACAACATTCATTATTGAATCAATATTATCAATTTGAACTTCAATCTTATCAGTTGTTAACAAAAATTTATTTTGATCACTGCTGTTAAATCGTTTTAAAACTTTTTTAGCATAGTCATTTATATGATCATAGAGTTGAAATTGCTTATCAACTCTAAAAGTATCATAAACATTAATCGAAATAGTGGTATTTTTTTTAGAAATCATACAAATAAAACTTGACATAGGTAATTCTATGCTATCTTTAATTTCATGAGTAATCATATCAATTCCATTATTAACACCAGTATGCTTCTTTAAGCCTAAAAATAATTTATCTTTCACCAGTAATTTATTTAAATTTAAAGGCGCAATTAAAATGATTTCTTCTTCATTCTCCAAATAATAATATAAAACAAGATTTGGCTTAAATCCATTTTGAGAATTTGAAAAATCAATATCATCAATACTCTTCAATCTGCGTTCTGACTCTGAGTAATTAATATTAAAAAGCTCAACCAGTTTATAATAAGGACTTTCCATAGTCAATTCTTTTATTGAAAAACTCTTTGGATTATCAAAAATTCCTAAATCACTTATTTCTTTTAATCTTTCATCATTCGGAAATTTTATCTTCTCTTCTATTTTTGTTAATTCTTCATCTGCAGTATTCAAATACTTCACAACAAACTCATTTTCAAATATTTGACACAAAACAATCCTTTTTAAAATTTTACACATTTCTAATTTCCTCACCAACAATGCCTAGATTACTTTTTGTAACTGTTCCTAAATAAACAAAATTTATATTTTTACCTAGTAACTTTTTTAACTCTTTATTTTGAACAAATAGTAGTAAATCCTGATTTCCTTTCTTACCTATAACTAATGAATATCCAAATAGTATTAAGGGAACATTAACAAACAGTTCATTAGAGTTCCAGAAAAAATAACCTAAAATTATCTGAATCAGTAACAATCCAACAATTCCTGTTATAGGAGCTTCAGGAACTGAAATTGTTGTAACCACAGGTAATAAAACTCCTAAAATAAATTCCCTGCTTCCGTTATTATAAGAGTATCCTAACCGGCCTTCTTCTGAGTTAATTCTCAAATAGCGCCTGCTCTCTGAGATCTTACTCTTTACATAGATTAATGAGCTTAATGAGCACAAAGATAATATAATTAAAAAAATGAAGGCTATCTTTTTTGTAGTTACTAATACTTGAACATCAGGAAAAAATTTTCCATTTGTCTCTACATATTGAACATACATAATTATAATAAGAAATAAATAGCTTAATAAAAACGATGAGATAAAGTATGTTAATTTAAAACTTTTACTAACATTATCATTAAACATTTAAACTACCTCCCATTATTCCTACTACTCCACCTTCACCTGTCCATTCATCAGCATTGGCAAGAGCCAATCGCGAAGTTTGGTGAGTTCTTGGTTTTGTCTTTTATTTTTTGAAATCAAATCTATTAATGGACTGTAAATTCTAACAAACTCATCAACTACCTTTTTATTATACGGCGACGCTATGTTATTAACATCTCCAATGGTAATATATTTAATAATAGAGCCATTAGATCCCTTACGGAGTTTTTCTACCGATTGTAAACATGCCATATACATGAAAATAAGCATATTTTCATCTTCAGACTGTATGACATAAGTACGCTGATATGCTTCAAATTTTCCATCAGTAAAATTCACATAAAAGTTTCCATTTCCAGCAATTAAAATTGCTTTACCTTCGAATGAAAATTCATCAGCTTTTATTGGACTATTTGCAGTTGTCCAAAAATTGTATTTCCCATTCTCTGTTCCAAAATTCGCATCTCTTTTGCCTGTAGCAATTTGTAGTTGATCTAATCTTGCCACTCCCCACCCCTCCGGGATTTCGCGTTTGAGTTCTGGGTGATAGACCATCTTTCCGCCTGATGATTTGTAGGGGTTGCCATTCTGGTCTGGGAAATCAAACTGGATAAACCAGTAATCATAGAGGGTCTTAGCCATGGTTTCCAACTCTTGGTTGATTTGGTTGTTGGTTTGCTTTTTCTTTTCTAACGAATAAAGGAAATCACCAATTTTCTTTTGAGTGTCAAAATCTGGAAGCATAATTTCAAGATATGAAAACATTGCTTCATTGAAACTAGCTCTTAGGGTCATTACAGTATTATTTATTATTGTTCTTCTAAACAAAGGACTTCTTAAATAAAAAGCCATAAATTTAGGATAAACAATTCTTTTATCAACAGGTCTAAGTCTTTTAAGAAATCCACTAAAGCTAGCTTCAGGATAATCCTTCAAAGCAACTGAAGACATAGCTAATTCATCAACTGTTTCACTAGTACGTGTTAAAAAAATATCACCCTCATTTATTGAGTATTTTTGTTTATCACCATCTGTCGTATCCATTAAATCAATTAGACTATCTGGCAAAAAATAATTATTAAATACAACAGAGAATGAAAGAAACGGTGAACCGTGTCCCGCTTGCTCTTTAGTTGAAGAAATTCCCGAACTCATCTCATAAAGGTCCGATAATTTATATCTTTTCCACTCACTCATACTTGATCCCCTTCATCTGCTCTTCAATCTCCTGCTCCAATGCATGCGATTGCTGGAAGAAGTCTGTTAGTTTGTCTTGAAAGGCGGTCATCTTGGCTTCAAACTCTTCTGCTGTAATATCTACATAGTCAATCTTGATCTCAAAATATTGGCCTGCGCTAAGAGAGTAATTTTTCTCCTTGATATCCTCATAAGAGACGGTGACAGAAAAGTCCTCGACGGATTCTTTCTTAATAAAAGTCTCCACGATCTTCTGCTCTTCTTCAGGAGACAACACGGTCTTTTGGTTCTTGCCTTCCTTGACCTTGGTTCCGAGGTTCGAGGCATCGATGAGGACAACATCACCCTTGTTTTTCTTATCAATGAAGAGAATCGAAACTTTGGTACCTGTCGTCGCGAAGATATTGGACGGCATGGAAACGACACCTGCCAGCATTTGATTGTCCACCAAGTGTTGACGGATTCTCTTATCAATTCCTGATTGGGCAGTAATAAAACCTGTAGGCAAAACAACGGCAGCTTGTCCATCTGGCTTCAAGGAGTAAATAATATGCTGGATAAAGAGCTCATAGATTGCCATCTTGTCCTTAGACTTGGCTGGTACCTTTGGCACACCTGCAAAGAAACGCTCACTGGCTTCTGGCAAGGTCTCTACTTGATCGCGCCATTTTGAAAAGTCCAGTTTGAACGGAGGATTGGAGACAATATAGTCCATCTTTTCAAGATGGCGATTACGTAAAATAGTATTGCCTTCAACGATGTTATGGATAGAGTGTTGAAGGCCATTCAAGATCAGATTAAGACGGAGGAGGTTGGATGATTTTTGCGAGATATCCTGACTATAGACAGTGGCCTTATCCACACCGATACGACTAGCCAGGTTCATAAGCAAGGTTCCAGAACCAGCTGATGGGTCATAGATCCGCACGTTTTGAGGTTTATCATCTCCCACCAAGATATCTGCGATTATCTTAGCCACAGAGTGAGGCGTGTAGTACTCAGCGTACTTGCCACCACCATCTTTGTTGTAGTCCTTGATCATGTACTCAAAGAGGGTAGAGAAAAAGTCAAAACCTTGTGAAAAGATGGTCTCATCAAACTTCACGCGTGCAAGGAGATTGATGATGGCCTTTGCCACTTCGTTACGCTTACTGCTATCTGATATGGTATCCGTAATCAAACGCTCATCAAAGAGACGAATAGCCGTATCTCCGTCCGTATGCACAGAAAAGATATCGTTATTGTCAATGGCGATTTGGTTGAGGGTATTTTCAAAAGTTTCGTAAAAAGTCGGCTCATTTTGCTGACGGTGGAGGGTTTCAATCAACTGGTCTGGCTTGAGCCAAGCTGTGCTGGTACCGATATCCTCTAAGAGCCAGTCATAGTCTTCCTCGCTCATAGCCAGCAGGTTTTCATAGGTGTTGGACTCATCTAGGATCTTGGCTTGATACAAAAACTTGTCATTTAAAAATTTGTAGAGGAAGGACTGGGTGAGGAGTTTGTACTCACCTGCTTCTCCTCCTAGTCCCGCATGGGTAAAGACGGCTTTCAAATCGTCTACCAAGTCTTGGACTTGGACTTTGTATGTTTCATTCATTAGTGTTGGTATTCCTGTTCATATTCTTCAAATAGCGACTCGACAAGACGGTTAAAGTCCTCTCGTGTCAAGCTACTAGCAGTTTGGTTTGTTTTCATTTCGATCCGAGCTTCTTCTCGAATCATTTTTTTAAGGAAGTCATCGTTATCTAAGACCCCTTGGTTTTGACCGATTTTATGATCGAGTCTGACTTTAGAACCTTTAATAACATGGTAGACAGCAGGAAACTCACTGACCATGGTCGAGTTGGTCACATGTTTGTAAGAGCGAGCTGCCATTTGATCCCCATTAAAATTCATGCTCAGACGTCGCATACGAGACTTATAATCTTCCACTGACTCAAATAAAGCTTCATAGGCCTTTTGTGTCTCTTTTATGTTTTCCATGGTGTAACCTTCTTGCCCATGGATCAAGTGTTTTTTCATAATACGTTGGAATTCTTCGTAGAGTGAAACCCACTCAGGGTCTTTCTCATCGCGCTGTCCTTTGATCCCTCCAGCGACACGACGACTCCAGTCATCCAAATCATTGGCCGCTAAACGGAGTTCTTCCTCAGCGATCTTGATAAAACTAAAGCTGGTCTGAGACATAGCTAGATTTAAGAGCGTCCGGCTAGAAAAATTGTCCGGCTGATCAATTAAGGACAGGGTCAGCATGCGTCTGGAGAGGATATTGAGCAAGGTTGCGATCTGTGCAATATCAATCTGATCGAGCAAGTGATGGTAGCCAAGGAGACGAGCGATATTATAGTACTGCTTGATGGACTCCAAAGCTTTCCGAAGATCAATTAACTGTTTTCTGTCTTTGATGTCATTAATAGCTTGCGAGAAGTATTCTAGATTATCTGTTGGATAGTCAATCAAGATTTGCTCAGTCTTCTTTAACTCATGAGAAATCTCATCTGCAGGTACAAAGAGTGAGCCAAAAACATCCTCACCATTTTCACCTGTCAGAGTCGTATCATACTCTTGGTTGAGCTCTTCTAGATAGGCACGATTGGTCTTGTCAAACTCTTTCGAGATGTCTGCAAAGTCAATAACATAGCCAAAGAGATAGTCCTTGTAGGGACGATTGACACGAGTTAGAGTCTGCAAAAGATTGTGAGCCTTGATCTTGCGCCCTAGATAAAGGCGTTTGAGACGAGGGGCATCAAAACCTGTCAGGAGCATGGAGTAGACAATGATAAGGTCAATTTTGCCTTCCTTGTAGGCATCTACCTTATCCTTCTTCTCTTCCTTGTCTCCCTCGTCATGAAGGATGAGAGCGGAAGTCAAGGTGGTTGAACCAGCTTGACGACGTTCTTCTAATTGCTTTTCAAGCTCACGCGCCTGCTTGGACGAATCACAAACAATCATGCCACCGATGGTCTGATCATCAAAGACCAGATCACGCGCACGATTAAAGTCCTCAATGATAAAGTCCAGCATAGGCTCTACGTAATGTGGATGGGCAAAGATATCTTCCTTAGACAGGTCTCCACGTTGGATCTCTTCGTTGATGGATCTGAGATTATCTTTATAAGAAGTCTCGATATCTTCACGCATCAACCGTAGGGTAAAGCCGTCATCGATAGACTGGTTGTAGTAGTATTTATGAATATAGTCCCCAAAGATATCACGCGTGGTCGCATGACTTTCCTTGGTCTTGCCATCTTTTTTATAGGTGATCAATGGCGTTCCAGTCAAGGCGATTTTAATGGCCTTGGTGTCAGCCTGATAGAGATTTGGCAGGTAGGATCCTCGTTCATTGTATGATCGATGGGCTTCATCGATAAAGTAGATATTTTGACGATTGAGGTCATAGCCAGAGCGGTCGGTCAAGTCTGAATCATCCTTAAATTTCTGGATATTGACCACAGCGACATCATAGCCGTCTTGTTTTTGATTCAGTTCTTGAGGGTTGTTGATGCGTTTAACCTTGAGACCTCGTTTGGTAAATTCCTTAAATGCTTGGTCTGCCAAGTCCAGACGATCGACAACAAAGTAAAACTGAGGAACGATTCCCTCTTTTGAGAAATGGTTGGTTAGATAGCGGATATTGAAGAAAGCCAAGGCAGTCTTACCTGAACCTTGGGTATGCCAGATAACCCCCTTCTTAACACCTTTTGCGATCGTTTCTTCGATAGCACGTGTTGCAAAATACTGCGGATAGCGCATGACGTGCTTCTGCAATTGCATCTGACCGTCCTTGCTTTCTTCTTCGACATAGACCAGACCAAAACGAAGCATAAAGAGCAAGCGTTCCTTCTGGTACAAAGAAGACAGGAAGGCATTGCAAGGTGTATCAGGGTTTAGGTTTGTTGTAAACTCTGGTTGAGATTTGAGGGCAAAACGCTTCATATCTTCTAGGACGAAGTCAATTTGCTCCTCTGTTAGAGGGTCAAATGAATGAAGAAAATCTTCTTCTCTTTCTTCCTTAAAGGCATTAAACTTGGTTTTTGAATAGGCGTTTGAACCGTAGTAAGAACCTTGTTTTTGTTGCCCTTGTCCACTGATGTAAGGCAGGTTATCAGATAGGGCAATCAACTGGGTGATATTATTAAAGCGACGAAACTTACGGTTTTCAAAACGGTATCTGGTTCTGTCTTGTTCTGACTGAATCCCTGTCTTTCCATCACGGATAGCATTGGGTTGCTTCACTTCGATATAAGAAAGAGGTAGACCATTGATAAAAATAACAATATCTGGGCGGAATTCATCTTGCCCATTTTGGCAAGTAACCTCAAGCGCGAGATGAAAGGTATTGGCTTCAGGATGTTCCCAATCAATATAGGTCGCACTTGTTTCTCCGATGATTCGTTTGTAAAAAGCCCGTCCCAGATCATTTTGGTCTAGTTCCAACTTGATATTACTTAGCTCTCGTTCAACATCCACATCTGTCGCATAATTATTGAACTTCAAAAATTGCTCTCTAAAAATAGATACCAGAATATTCGTCTCTGGATCTCTTTCTTTTAACTCTTGTCCATTGTGTGGCAGGTATGTATAACCTAGGCGCATCAAGTGAAGGGCTGCTGGGATTTGAACCCTCGTCAGTTCTGAAAACTCTTTTTCTCTTTTCATATCATCATCCTATTAAAGCTATGCTACTCCTATTGTACTTGATCTTTCAATCTCAAGTTCTGGAGTTGCTACTGCCTTCATCCCTCTATCCTTTTCCTGTGCATAATCTCCTATTATTATAGCATGTTTGGGAAAGAAATT
>OGEQ01003070.1_pt1 | contig 10114 bp, 10 predicted proteins | sample 1570731 | NCBI WGS metagenome assembly OGEQ01 (sample SAMEA2582132, study PRJEB24529) | metagenome | biome: Human gut stool | place: China | collected 2011 | reverse complement strand
GTTGCCATAGCTGACTCCTTTATCTCTTTTTCTTTATTTTATCATACTTTAATCTCGTCTTATGAAAATAAAATCGGATATAAGAGAGAATTTTTTGAGACTACCTTAGGTGCTTAAGTGACAAGCCATCTCATGAAAATGGATGGAAGAAGAAAAGAAACTGCACCCAAAAGTTAGATTTTCTCTATCACACTTTTTGGGGGCAGTTCACATTATGGTTTATTTATTACTCATCAGAAAACATCAATTCATCTATCTTTTCTCTATCTTCAGCAATACCCTTATATGACTCGATTGTATTACTAAGGAATTCCATACTTACCTCGTAATCTCCTTCATATAAATATATTTGAGCACCTAATGTTTCAAGACTTTCTAGGAGGGTCCTCATTTTTATCAATTCCTCTAAATCTAGATAATTACATTCTAATAAAACTTCTCCCTTTTGAATCCTATTTTTTATCTCACTAATTGGTATAGTCATAAAGTTTCTTACCAATTTACAAGCTTCAAAAATATTATTTGACATTTTTACTTTTGAGTAGATTACTGACATAACTTCATCCTTTAGAAATCTTGCACATATATACAGTCTAGTATTAGTAAGACTAGTTTTTTATATTTAAATGTATAGCTATGTATCTAGTCTTTTTTAATCTCCAAACTAAGCTTATAAAAACTATAAAGGCTATAAGCAATTGCAATGATTCCCAAGAAACCAAAGTATACATTATCCTTTAAACTCTTCAGATAAATGCCAATTATTATAAAGAGAAAGGTATTGATCAAAATGACTAATCTTTTATTTTCTATCTTGCCTATTTTAAGTACCAATAGTCTAATGATAAGTATCGATGGAGAGAATAAAACGGCAATGATTGTAAGTAAAATATTTTTTCTGCTAATTAAATTAGCTTTAATGCCTTTTTGAGATTCTTTTTCAATATTCATCTCTTTAAATAATAGTTCCAGTGAAACATTATCAGGTTCACTTTTTCCTAATTCCCATTTAGAAATCGTCTGACGAGTAACAAATACTTTATCTGCAAGTTCTTGCTGAGTCATACCTGTTTTAGTTCTATATTCTTTAATCAACGTAGCAATGTCCATTTTAATACCCCTAGCTTATTTCTATTCTTCGATAAAAGGCTCTGCCAACAAAATTGCTATTACTATTATATAGAGAGGATGTTTATAAATAAAGTAAGTAGCAACGAGTAATAGAAACAATAACATTCTCGTAACCCACGGATATTTGTTTGATAAACTGACCAATAAATTAACTAAAGGTTTCAGTATCAACCCCATTAATCCAAAAGCAAGCACCCATATAAAATTAGTTTTGTTTTTCTTAATAAATTGTAACATTAAGAATACCTCCTCAGATTTGTTACTTTAAATTTATCAAGACCCATGGCTAAAAGCACGCAACGAATAGTAAAATATGCGCAACGTCCCTAGAAACTAGGATGCAACGCTCCAAGTCATTACGCAACGAGGAGAATATTACCTCTTAAAAGTACGAAATGGCAGTACATTAGAATCTAAAGACAGTGAAATTTTATAATAATTAAGCTGTACTATTTTAAAGTCTATATTTTCATAAACTTTTGTTTGTCTTCGAGACCAAAACGTTGGACTACGACCTTCATATTTTTGAAGCTTCTACTTTTGTAGTTACACTTTCATTAACTTTAATCATCTTTATTACGTTTCCATCAATCTTATAATTAACTTCAAAACCTGTTGGTCTTCTCTATGCACCTTACCCCTGCATCCTCCTATACTCCTTCGACTTCTCGCCATACCAGTCCTTAGCTGAGTAGCCAAACTGCTCTCTATATCGCTCGGAGTATTTGAAGAGGTAATAGCCTCGTAGCAAATCAATGGAAAAGACATAAGTCGCAAAGACAAAAATAGCAGGCATTAGGGGCATCAAAACTGCATCAATACTCCCTCTGATGTCGCTCCCGGTAGAGCGGTCAAACAGTACCAGTCCAGCTGTAATCCCCGTTCCTCCTAAAAAGACCAAGCCATCTGAAATTATTTCGGTTACAAGAGCTACCATAGGGCTAAACTCTGTCTGATTTTGAACGGCTTCTCTCAGTTTACGGGGAACCGTTCGAATCAAATAATAAATGGACAGAAGAAACATAGCCCCCGATAGTATACTGACAATATTTCGTCGTGTCATCATCATTATACCAGCACATACTGTAAAGATAGCGAGTAAGACTACCATATAAAAGTAGGTGCAGAATTTTAGTTTCATCGGACTTCTTCTGTGCTTAATTGAAAAGAAAAGATAGACCAGATACATGACTACATACAAGAGAATGACTGGCCACTGAATCCAAGAAAATGTTGGATTTTGATCAAGCGTCAATCCTTTTATAAACATGGGTGTGATGATAGAGAAGAAATAAATAACAATTGAAGTAATAAACAAGCCAATAAATCGTTTCCAGCTCCCTTTTTGATTGAACTTGTCTACGGTCTCCTTAGTAACAAGAGACTGGCTTTGCTCGAATGTATAATTTAAGAATTTCAATAGTTTTCTCCTTTTATCAAGAAAAAACAGGAAGGTTTCCCCTCCTGTTCCCTAATTAATCCTCATCTGGACCTGATTTATAAGTAAGGTAGAATGTATCTTCACCTTCTTTGGTATCAAATCCCAAGTAAACACTCTTGAGTTTACCATCTTCAGCCTCATAGTCACTATAATAGACAGTCATTCTTTTCTTGAATTCACCTTGACGAGATGTTGAAATCGTGTATTCTGCACTTGAAGCTTTAGGGTGATCCTTAACGACATCTTCAAGTTTCGTACCATTCGATGGATCAGCGTAATCTCCCTTATTGAGAGCATCAAACTGTTCTTTTGTCCAGTCAGATTTATAAGACTTATCAACTTCTACCTTATCTTGAGGGAATCTACCTGAAGCATATGACAAGAGGAAAGTACCGTCATATTGTTTCTTAAAGGTTAGGTAAACACTTTCGCCATAGTCTTTACCAGAATAACTCAACTTCATCTCATCCCCAGAGATTTGTGCATCAGAAGCCTTACCATAAGTCTTAATAACAGACTTAACGGTATCTTTATCTACTGTCAATTTCTTGAACTTAGATTCATTCCAATCAAATTTAGCATTTTTGTCAATGTAGTCGTTGACGTCAGTACTGTCGCCTTTTGAGTCAGATTTTGAATCACTGTCATCATCTTTCTTGTCAGCGTCATCATCGTCTTTATCAGCAACTTTTGATGTCTTGCTTGAGCTTGTGTTATCACTAGCGTTTTGAGAGATTTGGAAAATCAAACCACCAATAGACACAAAGAGCATGAGACCAGCAACACCTGTTGCAATGATTGAAAGCAATTTCTTGCTTGATTTAAGGCTAAAGACAAGCGAAACAACTGCTACCGCAACTGCGAGGACTGTCAAGATGATGAAGAGCCAAGCAGGACCTACAAACCATGCCAAGACTGCAAAGATTACTGAAAGTGCAATCGCAACGATCGGCAAGATAAGATTGAAAAGAGGTTTATCTGCTGAGCCAGCTGCAGTTGGATTAGGAACTGTTCCAAATCCTTGAGCTGAAGAGATAGGTGCCTTTTCAAACATGCTTGAATCAAATTGTGGTGTTGGTTGTTGCACAGGTGCTTCTGAGAAAGCTTCTGCACCAAATGATGATTCACTGCTTGCTTGTTCTGCGACAGCATCTTCAGCTGTTTCAGCCACATCTGCGATGTCATCTTGTTCTACGACTTCTTCAGTAGCAACTGGTTCTGGTGCTACTTCTTCAGCGACAGGTTCATTAGCTGGTGCTTCTACAGATGCTGCTTGAGCAGCCAAAGCACTTGTATCAAAGTCAGCTGCTTTAGCATCCAAAAATTCTTGGGGGCTAGGCTTACGCCCGTGTACCGACTCAAAGAGTTCAGCCCATTCTGCTTTAGTTGACATAAAAATCTCCTTTTTTCAAGAAATCCAAACAAGAGGTCCCTTCGGCTTTGCGAAGTTTTCTATAGTTAGGATTCAGACACCTGTCTCTGATAAGAGCAAGTAGCATGCGTCCTTTCAAAAGTCAGACCTCACCTTTTAGCCTGAGGCAACCTTTTTCCTATATCTAGTCCCATTGTTCATTTTCTTGTTGATAATCCCATTCTACCATATTTAAAGACCTCTGTTAACCGTTTCCCAAAAGGTTTTTTTCTGCTACAATAGTAGGTATAATGCACCAAAGGAGTTATATATGAAAAACATTAAAAAGTACATTCCATTAATTATTGTACTTGTTATCGCAGGCCTAGGTTTTGCCTTTCGTGAGAACATCGCACGCGCCGTTCGTGGAGATGCTTATGTTGATAATAAGATATTCACTAAACAATTAGAAAAAGCCCAAAAATCTGGAAAAGATGCCTTTCCACAGTTGTCTGACAAGGTTGGTAAGGACGAAGCTGAAGTTATCCTCCACACTTCAAAGGGTGATATCACAGTCAAACTCTTCCCTACACTTGCTCCAAAGGCTTCTGAAAACTTCTTGAAACATGCCAAGGACAAATACTATGATGGTCTTACCTTCCACCGTGTCATCAAGGACTTCATGATTCAAAGTGGTGATCCTAAGGGTGACGGTACTGGCGGAGAATCTATCTGGAAGAAAGGTTTCGCTGTTGAGCCTACACCATTCCTCTACAACATCCGTGGCGCACTTGCTATGGCCAATACTGGTGCTAAGAATTCAAACGGCAGCCAATTCTACATTGTTCAAAACAAGGACGATCAAAGCAAGCAACTAGGAAATGCCGGCTATCCAAAACCTATCATTGACGCCTACAAAAAAGGTGGTTACCCAGCTGGTGATACCAAATATACTGTCTTTGGACAAGTCATCAAAGGCATGGATGTTGTTGATACCATTGCTAACCTTGAAGTCGATGACAACAGCAAACCAAAAGAGAATGTAACGGTTAATTCCGTTGAAGTCGTTAAAGACTACAAATTCAAATAAACAAAAATCCGAGAAGTTGATTCTCGGATTTCTTTTTTATTTAACAGCAGTGAGGAGATAGTCACCAGTGTTAACACGAGCTTCTTTAGTCGTTAAGACATCATCAAAGTCAGGTGTATTGGTCACAATGACTGGTGTGATAACTGGTAATTTAGCCTCTCGGATAACTGCTAGGTCAAATTCTATAAGTTTCTGTCCTGCTTCTACAACTTCACCTGCTTCCACATAGGTCTTGAAGCCTTTACCAGCAAGAGAAACAGTGTCCATACCAATATGGATGAGAAGCTCTGCACCATTTTCAGTTGTCAAACCAATCGCATGACCAGTAGGGAAGACTAAATTAACTGTTGCCTTAGCTGGTGCGACAACTACCCCATCAGTAGGGTCAATAGCAATTCCTTTACCCATAGCTCCTGAGGCAAAGACTTGGTCAGGAACTTGGTCAAGTGGGACAACATTCCCGATAAGTGGGCTCGCAATAATTTCTTGTTGAATTTCCTTAGGAGCAGGTACAGCTTCTTCAGCTTTTTCCTCAACCTTAGCTGCCCCACCACCGTATAGATTTGGTACTCGGACAAAAAGTTGGATGAGGAAGGCAAGAACACCACCCACAATGGCAATAATAATGGCAAAGATAACTTTAGAAAGGTTACCGTCAGGCCCAATAAGGCTTGGGAAGACAAATACACCCAGACCACCTATTGAATACGTCTTAATATCTAGGGCCATCATGGCAGCCCCCATAAGTCCTGAAACACCACATGAAATGTAGAATGGCATTTTCATTGGAAGGGTTACCCCATAGATAGCAGGTTCTGTCACCCCAAAAATAGATGAAATGAAGGCTGGCATAGAGATGGTACGGACTTTTTCTTCTTTCGTTTTAAGCATGATAGCTCCCAACACACCTGTTTGCGTGAAACATGGAAGAATAGCCGCCGAAAGAATAATAGAACTTCCGTTTGTTGCCACATCTAGGATAGCAAGGGGAACAAGCGCCCAGTGCATTCCGAACATAACCAAGACTTGCCACGAGATACCGAGTATAAGACCAAAGACAATCGGACTAAAGTTCATGATCGCTTGGAAAAGACTTGTCAATCCATCAGAGAAAGTATTAGCAACTGGTCCTACCACCAAGAATGTTAATGGGACAGTAATGAGTAATGTAAAGAAGGGTACTACGAAGACTTTAATGACATCTGGAGTAATCTTGGTAAAGAATTTTTGAATGTATGAAGCCACCCAAACGGCCAAGATAGAAGGCATTACAGTCGAGAGGTAGCCCCCTGCAGGAAGCGCAAAGGGAATAACTCCTAGAACATGACCCTGACCAGCTTTCTGAAGAGCAGTCACCATCGTAGCAATATCAGGATAAACAAGTGCTCCTGCAATTGCAATAGCTGTAAACTCATTAACCTTGAAACGACGAGCAGATGTCAAGGCAATCAAGATTGGCAAGAACTGGAAGAAACCATCTCCTGCTGCATTCAAGATGACATACATAGGGCTTGTTGCAGCTGACAGGCCACATGCTGCCATGACAGCGACTATTCCTTTGATAATCCCGGCTGCAGCCAAAGGCCCAAGGAAAGGTTGGAAAATACTTGAAACCAAAGATACAAAGCGGTCAAAGAGATTCCCTTTAGGCGCATCACCTTCATCAAGATCAAGACTACCACCCGCTGGAAGACCGCCAACCTGGAGAACCTCCGCATAAACATCAGGGACATGGTTACCGATAACCACCTGATATTGTCCACCTGCCTTAACAACAGTAACAACACCGTCACGGTTCTTAAGGTAGTCATCATTTGCTTTAGATTCATCTTTCAAATCAAAGCGCAAACGTGTCACACAGTGTTTCAAGCTATTGACATTTTCCTTGCCACCAACGTGTTTGAGAATGTCCTCAGCTAATTCAGTATATTTAGCCATAAGGGCTCCTTTCTTGTCTAGGATTCTAGTTTTCTTTGAGGCTTTTTCAACGAAAAAAACCTAAATAAATACCAAGAACCAATTGGGATAAGCATACACTACTCCCATTAGTTTTTCGTATTTATCTAGGTTTTGCCTGCTGACCAGTAACAATCCTTTTGCTATGGTTCTATCTTATCAGAGTCCAAACATTTTTGCAAGCCCTTACATAATTGTTTTTTGTTTTTCGAGGTAAATTCTTGACCAAGAGCATAAGTCATGATAAACTATTGTTAGTTTATAAACTAACAGAAAGAGAGTTACACGATGAAAACAAGAGCAATTATTGAATTTAAAGACACATACGCTAGCATGGAATGCCACGAGCTTGGTTACCAAACCAAGGAAACTGCCTTGGCTATTATTTCTCCTACTGGACATATTCTATCAAGTACACCGCTTTTCAGAAAGGCATATGGTTCAAACACTGCTCACATCGACCAGCTTCCTTTCAATATAGATAATCTCAGTATCACAGCAAAAGGTCTCAGTAAGAAAGCCAAAGCCAACTTGGAAGATTGGATTGCCCATACTATCATTCTTCCAATGGACTATGATAAGTACTTTACTAAGCATCAAGAACTTTTGCACCTCCTAGCAGAATCACCTATCGTTGAGTCTGTCCAAGCCTTGACTTATAAGACAGTTAAAATCCATTTTTCTGAAGCACTCAATGATGAGCATATTCGTCAACTACAAGGGTTTATTCTTGCTCAGGCAGGTATTTATAGCTATATTGGGACATCTACAGTTTCAGACCGAAATGCCTACCAGGCTCTTGAATGGGCTAAACTTGATGTTAATGGTCGTTCACACAACGATCATAAGCCTGCTATTTTCCATCGTAGCAAGGGCCTCCTAGGTGGTTTCTTTCACCACGGAAAACAAGAAAGTATTGCATAACTAATTACTGGGACACCTTGTGTCCTTTTTTTGCAACAAAAAACTCACCATAAAGGTGAGCTAGATTGATTTATTTACTATGTTTCCAGTTACTATAGATACTAAATACCACAATCCAGATGGCTGCCCCAATAGCTCCGACAACTGTTGACTTTTGCAAGAAGAGACAAACAAAGACGAAGATAAAGAAAAGGATAGTCAATGGATTGAGAATCTTGTAGGCTGGCATAAGGAAACCATCTGCCATGAACTCTTGAGATTTACGGTACTTGAGATGAGCAAGCATGGTCAAGATATAGATGGCAATGTAGACCCCTGATGATGATGCGGTAATCAAAGCGAAGGCATCAGATACACCAGGCAAGACATTGATGAAGGCTGAAACACATACTACAATGGCTGAAACAATGATAGCACGTGAAGGAATACCATTACGTGACAAAGTATCTAGCTTCAAAGCTTTCATGACTTTACTATTTGGTGTTTCCTTAGCAATTTGGAAGAGGTGACGACCTGTAGAGTAAAGTGTTGAGTTCAATGATGAAGCCGCTGCTGTCAAGACAACAAAGTTAATGAAGGCTGCTGCCCACTTGATACCAGCCATTTGGAAGACCGTTACGAACGGTGATTCATTAACTGGAAGTTTTTGCCATGGGAAGATAGCCATGAGGGCAATGAGGGCACCCACATAGAAGATGACAATACGAATCGGAATCTCCTTGATTGCCTTTGGTAAGACCTTTCGTGGATTCGCTGTCTCAGAAGTTGTAATCCCTACAAATTCGATGGCTTGGTAAGCAAAGAAGACCATTTGGAAGGTCATAACAAAGCTTACCCAACCTTTAGGGAACATCTGAAAGCCGTGTGTAATATTGGCAAGGCTAGCATGTCCAGCAGGCGTTTCAAAGTTGGTTGCTACCATGAAGATACCTGTTGCGATAAGAGCAAGAATGGTGATAATCTTGATCATCCCAAACCAAAACTCAACTTCCCCGAAAATCTTAACCGCAATCAGGTTAACCGAGCTCAGGATAATCAAGAAGACAATCTGAATCTGCCAGGCAGGCCAACTTGGGAACCAATATTGCACATAGGTTGATACTGCCGTAATTTCTGCCATCCCGAGGAATATCAGTGATACCCAGTAAGACCAACCCGAGAAGAATCCCCAGCCCTTACCAAGGTATTTGGTAATAAAGTTGATAAAGGTGTGCTGGTCAGGATCCATATAGAGCATCTCACCGATCGCTCGCATCATAAGATACATGAAGATACCAGTTAGTATATATACTAAGATGATTGAAGGTCCTGTTAGGGAGAGAGAACGCCCTGCCCCGAGGAAGAGACCTGTACCGATCGTACCAGCGATGGCAATCAGCTGGACGTGACGGTTTTGAAGACCACGCACCATCCCATTCTCAGTCTGGTTGTCGTCTTTATGATGTTGCTTTTGCGACATTTTTTTCACTCCAATTCTATTGAGCACGACTCATTGAATCATGCCATTTTTTAACATAACTTATATTTTACCATTTTTGAAATAATTGGTCAATTTTTATACAGAATATTCAGAATTTTATACTTCAAAACAAGGGCTTGGAAAAATTCCAAACCCTTGTTCATCGTTATTATGATTCAGGATCATCAAGGCTACGGCCATGCAAACCTTTTTCACGTTGCACTTGGCGTAGTTTTTCAGGTGTCACATCGTTACCTTCTTCGTCAACCACTTTAATTCCTTCGATATGGTGACGAACTGAGCGACGATAGCCCTCAATGTATTCTTCACGAAGTTTTGCTTGCTCCACTTCTTCTTCTGGAGTCAAACCTTCTGTTTTTTTCTTTTTAGCAAGCTCATTGATACGAGCGATTTTTTCAGGTGTCATAATAAAACCTACTTTCTACCTGTTACCAGGTACTTATTTTGTGTTCAATTGGTTGAAGGCTGCAACAGCGTTAGCTTTCGCTACAAGACCTGCAAGAAGGGCCAAACGGTTGTTTTTAACTGCCTCATCTTCTGCCATAACCATGGTATTGTCAAAGAAAGCATCGATGACTGGGCTAAGAGCAAAGAGTTGAGCCAATTTGTCACTAGCTGAACCAGTCAATTCAAGCTCTTCAATCGCTTTAGCAAGGGCTTTTTCTTGATCATTTTCAAAGAGACTGGCATCGACTGCTACTGAAGCATCTGCTTTTTCTGCCAAGTTGAAGGCACGTGAGA
>OGEQ01003068.1_pt1 | contig 10123 bp, 7 predicted proteins | sample 1570731 | NCBI WGS metagenome assembly OGEQ01 (sample SAMEA2582132, study PRJEB24529) | metagenome | biome: Human gut stool | place: China | collected 2011 | reverse complement strand
ATTTGTGTCATTTTCGACTTGTTATCCAGATATTTCACAGACACACTGACATTAAGATTATCGCCATCTTTGGTAAAGACAGGATTTACCAGTTCTGAAAATACATAATCGCCGGATACAGGAGCAAGCACGCCGTCTTTGACATAATAGGCAAGTTCTTTTTCCGTAGCTGTCGGATAGAGCTTAAAGAATGTTTCCAAGAAAGCGGTAGCGTCTTTGACTGTATCGGAGCTGACACTGACATCGGTTTCCTGTGCTTTCGGTTCATACTTTGATTTCTGCACTGCCGGAGCAAGGGTAGGATTCTGGGTAATGACCATTGCACCGTCCTTATCCACATGAACGGTCACGGTGTAGTTTTCTGTGACTGCCTGTGTCTGTTCTCCCTCTTTTACCTGCTGATCTACTTCGTAGGCAACGGTAAAATCGTCCGTTCCAGACTGTCTCACGTTCCAGACCAGCACATTTGTAACAGTAGCACTGGTTGGTATATCGGTTCTGATGGTATCGGCGTTCAAGTCCTGCAATTCTTTGGTAAGGTATTTACTGATTTCTGTTGTCCTTGCTTCAATGGCTTCCTTGCTGGTATCCCATGAGTAGTAGGCTTTCGCAAAGTTCTTGACGAAATTTTCAATACCGTTGGTATCGTTCAATCTTAGCTGAATGATTTCTTTTTCATGTACCGTGTGGGTGTCAATGGCGGTAAAGTTCTTATACACACCAAAGCTGGTGCTTGCTAAAAGCACCGCCCACAACAACAGGACAGATTTTTTATGTGTCCCGACTTTCATGGTACGCACTTTCTTATTCTTAGGTGCTTTCTCTGTTTTTTCTTTCTTCTTAAACATATTTCAAGTCCTTTCTATTGTTTGATTCTTCCGGCACAAATGATGTGCTGTTGCCAGTAGGCAGAGGTCAAATCGGTATAGCCGACGGTATAGCCGATTGGATTTCCGGCATGATACATCTGATTGTTACCCACATAGATTCCTACATGGGTAACATAGTCACTGGTATTGTAGGTGGAATGGAAAAAGACCAAATCGCCAGCCTGTGCCTGTGACAATGGGATATGCTGGGTTGCGTCATACTGTGCCTGTGCAGTTCGTGGCAGGCTGATTCCTGCTTTTCCGTAGCACCACTGCGTAAGACCAGAACAGTCAAAAGAGGTGTTCGGGTTACTGCCACCATAGACATATTTCCAGCCTTGATATTTCAATGCTTCATTCATAACCGCCTGTACGGTTGCGTTGCTGAACTGCTTTACAGTCAGATATTGGTTGACCAGCTCCACATAAAACATATTCCCGTAGTTATAACGCCAGCCACCATTTTTGCTGACCGCTATCGGGTTCGTATAGGTCACTTTTGTACCGCCGGATTTATTCTTTGCGAAATTCTCCGCAAGGTTGATGAAAAAGATTTACTCGATGAGTTAATGAAGGAAATTGATAAATTATAATGAATAGATTTGCAGACTATTTTTCAAATTACGTTAATGACGATACAATTACATATATAGGAAACGGTGATATTACTTCCTTTACCGTGTCACGTCAAGACAGGGAGCTTGCAGTCGGTCTTAATTTGGAAAGCTTTATTGATTACGGCATTATTGAAAATTCTCAAAACCAAATTGCAAGGGCAATGGAACTGAAAAAAGTTCATATCAACCCACGCTTTCCGAAAAGTGAATTTTCGCTTGATAATATCGAAAGAATACTTGAATATGTTAGGCACGAATCTCCTGCGGCTATCGGCTTTTTTGACGGTTGTGAGGCGGAACTTGAGGACAGAACGCTTACCCTTTGCCTCAAAAAAGGCGGCAAGGATGTGCTTGAATCGCAAAAGGTTGACCGTGCGATTGCAAATAAGATTTATGAACTTTTTGATTTGGATTTTGTTGTTATTTTTCTTGAAGTTCAGGCTTTTGATATCGAAAAGGCAGTGCAAAAGGCTGTTGAGGAAAGACGAGCAGAGGAGCAGCATAAAAAGGAAGAGGAAGAAAAAAACGTCAACCACGAGCTTTGGGACGAACTTCCTGTTTTTAAAGATACACTTAAAAAAATATACGGCAAGGCAATTCACGAAAAGCCGAAGAATATTGCCGACGTTTCAACAGAGGACGGCTATATAACCGTTTGGGGTGATGTGCTTAAAACAGAGGTACGTGAAACAAAGAGGGGAACAAGCAAGATTTTCGATTTTGACATATCCGATTACACCTCCTCAATTACAGTTAAAATGTTTGATGATAAGCGTGTTATTGACCCACTTGTTGAAAAAATAAACGAGGCAGGCACTCTTGTCATTTCCGGCGGCTATCAGTTTGATACATTTTCAAATCAGTATGTTCTTCGCCCTTACGCAATTGCGAGCATTAAAAAGGCTGAGAAAACAGATGATGAGCCTGAAAAAAGAATTGAACTGCATATGCATACCTCGCTATCTGAGATGGACGCTATTTCATCTCCGACAGCTCTTGTTAAGCAAGCTATTAAATGGGGGCATGAGGCTGTGGCTATAACTGACCACGGCGTAGTTCAGGCACTTCCTGAGGCTTATGCCGCTTCCGGCAAGGGCAGTAAAATTAAACTTATTTTAGGTATGGAGGGATATCTTGTTGATGACGAAAAATATCCCGACTTCCTTAATATGAAAACAAATCAATATGAACGCTATCATATTATCTTCCTTGTAAAAGAGGATACTTCTATGGATGAATCTATCCCTAAGGAAGAAAGAAAATACGGCAGAAAAAATCTTTACGAAATGATTTCTGCATCCAATGTTAAATATTTCAAAAAACGTCCGCTTATTCCCAAATCTCTTTTGAGAAAGAAAAGAGACTGCATTATTGTCGGCTCTGCATGCGAGCAGGGTGAGGTTTATCAGGCAATTTTAGATGATGTAGACGAGGACAAGCTTGAGGAAATCGCATCTTTTTACGACTATCTTGAAATTCAGCCAAACGGTAATAACGCTTTTATGCTCAGAACGAGCGATCAGGAATACGTTACTAATAAGCGTGGCGAGGAAAAGAAAAATCGCTATTGGAGAGTGAACAGCGAAGAAGATTTAATAAATATTAATAAGAAAATTATTGCTTTGGGCGATAAACTCGGTAAGCTTGTTGTTGCTACGGGTGACGTTCATTTCTTGAGCGAACACGACGCAAAATTCCGTGCAATCATTATGGCTTCAAAGGGCTTTGACGATGCGGATAATCAACCACCGCTTTATTTTAAAACCACACGTGAAATGCTTGATGATTTCGCTTGGGCAGGGGACAGAGCAAGAGAATTTGTTATCGATAATCCTAAAAAAATTGCCGACAGCATTATGGATAATATTCCGCCTATTCCTCCGGGAACGTTTCAGCCGCATATCGACGGCGCTAATGAGGAACTTACGGAAAAATGCTGGAATATGGCTAAGGATTTGTACGGCGACCCTGTTCCCGAATATGTTGCAAACAGGCTTCAGCGTGAACTTGATTCAATCATAGGTCACGGTTTCGGCGTACTTTATGTTATCGCAAAGCGTCTTGTTGAGGAAAGCGAAAGAAACGGCTACTTAGTCGGTTCAAGAGGTTCTGTCGGCTCGTCGCTTGCTGCTCACTTCGGCGGTATATCAGAGGTTAATCCGCTTGCACCCCATTATTATTGCAAAAAATGTAAGCACAGCGAATTTTTCTTAAACGGCGAATACGGTTCGGGTTTTGACCTCCCTTCCAAGAATTGCCCTAATTGCGGCACTCCTATGAAGCGTGACGGCCACGAGATTCCATTTGAAACCTTCCTTGGCTTTGACGGCGATAAGGAGCCTGATATTGACCTTAACTTTTCCGGCGAGTATCAGTCCCGTTCTCACAGATTTACAGAGGAACTTTTTGGTAAGGAATATGTGTTCAAAGCAGGTACTATGGCAACAGTTGCCGATAAAACCGCTTATGGCTATGTTATGAAATATCTTGACGAGCGTGGTATTCAAAACGTTACTCCGAGAGCCGAGATTGACAGATTGACGGTCGGCTGTACGGGCATTAAGCGAACAACGGGTCAGCACCCTGGCGGTATGGTTGTTGTTCCAGATAAATACACCGTTGAGGATTTCACTCCTATTCAGTATCCGTCAAATGACGAATCTAAGGGTACATACACAACCCACTTTGACTTTAAAAACTCACTTCATGATACACTTTTGAAGCTTGACGAGCTTGGGCACGATAATCCTACTCTTTATAAATATCTTGAAGATTCAACGGGTATTCCCGTTATGGATGTTGATTTGTCAGATCCTCTTTTGTATCAGCTTATCACATCTACCGAGCCTATCGGTGTTTCGCCTGAGGATATAGATTGCCAAACAGGTACTCTTGCAATTCCTGAAATGGGTACGCCGTTTGTTATCGGTATGCTTCTTGAGGCTCAGCCTAAAACATTTGCCGACCTTTTGCAGATTTCGGGTCTTTCCCACGGCACAGACGTTTGGCTCGGTAATGCTCAGGAGCTTATTCAAAACGGTACGTGCACGATTTCCGAGGTTATAGGATGCCGTGACGATATTATGACCTATCTTCTCCATAAGGCTGAAAAGTATGAAAGAGAAACGGGTAAGGAATCACCGCTTAAAAAGAAGGATTGCTTTAAGATTATGGAATATACCCGTAAGGGTAAAGCACCTAAGGAACTTCCGCCTTATGAGGAGGCAATGAAGGCGGTAGGCGTTGAACAGTGGTATATTCCTGCTATAAGATTAAATATATGTTCCCTAAGGCTCATGCTGCGGCTTACGTTATTGCTGCTTTGCGCCTTGCATGGTATAAAATACATAAGCCAATCCATTTCTATTCCGCTTATTTTACGGTTCGTGGCGGTGCTATTGATGCTGTTGCGGCAGTTCAGGGTAAGGCGGCTGTTAAAAAGAAAATGGAGGAGATTAAGCTTAAGGGAAACGATAAAACCGCAAAAGACGAGAGTACATATATTGTTCTTCAAATCGTTATTGAAATGCTTGCAAGAGGTATTGAATTTTTACCTGTTGATATTTATAAATCAGATGCAAGAATTTACAAGATTGAGGACGGAAAAATCAGGCTTCCGTTTGGTGCGGTTGACGGTATAGGTGAAAATGCGGCTATCTCTCTTGCAAAAGCACGTGAGGACGGCGGTGGTGACTTCTTGTCCTATGACGATTTAATGGCAAGAGCAGGTGTTGGCAAGAGTGTTTGCGAGGCGCTCAAAAATGCAGGTGCGCTTGGCGATATGCCTGAATCTAACCAAATTTCGCTTTTTTAATCCGTTATTTAATGTAATAAATATAAATGTTTATTAATTTATCTTGACATTGACGTTGTAGTATGTTAGCATATTAACACTCTACTACGCTAAAGTGACAGGAGATTTATTGTTATGAAAAGATATTCAAAGCTTATTCCGCAGGGAACGAGAGATTTATTATTTGAGGAATGTGACGATAGAAGAGATGTTGAAGCAATCCTTTCAGCTTTGTTTAAGGAACATAAATACCGTAAGGTTATGACTCCGACTGTTGAATTTTACGATGTTTTTGCTGAAAATGACCTTGGTATTGAGGCTGAAGAAATGTATAAACTGTCTGATTCTCAAGGCAGAACAACCGTTCTTCGCCCCGATAATACAGCACCGATTGCACGTCTTGTTGCAACCCGCCTTTCTAAAGAGGATTTTCCCGTAAGGCTTTATTATAATCAAAATGTTTATGTTCGCAATAAGAGCCTTGCCGGCAGAACGGACGAAACGGAGCAAAGCGGTATTGAGCTTATCGGCGACGGCAGTATTGATGCTGATATTGAAGTTATTTCTATGGCTTATGAGGCACTTAAGAGAAATAATGTTTCCTCATTTAAACTTGAACTTTGCCATGCGGGATTTTTTAAATCAATTCTTAATAAAATGAATATAACTTCTACTCAAAAGGCTGATATCTGCAAACTTATTGAGGGCAAAAATTATGCCGCTTTGGGTGATATGCTTGCTCAATTTGATGACAGCCGTGAGGCAGATGTTATTAAAAAGCTACCACGTCTTTTCGGCGACGTAAGCGTTATAGATGAAGCAAAGAAGCTTTATAGTGATGAAAAATCAAACGAAGCACTTGACTATTTAAGAAACGTTTATGAAAAGCTTTGCGATATGGGGCTTGGCGATAATATCACCATTGACCTCGGTCTTGTAAACAGAAGTAATTATTATACAGGCGTTATTTTTCGTGGCTATGCGGAGGGTAGCGGTCTTACCATCGTTTCAGGCGGCAGATATGATAACCTTATTGGCGAGTTTGGGCTTGACGCTCCGGCTGTCGGCTTCGGTGTCAATGTTAATGCGCTTTGCGACGTTATGCGAGAGGAAATTAATGTTGACAGACCTATTCGCATAGCGCTGACTAAAGGCAGGCTTGAAAAATCATCAATCTCACTTTTCAAAAAAATGGGGCTTGATACAAGCGAACTTGAAAATAAAGGCAGACGCCTTATTCTTCCTGTCGGAGATTTTGAGGCAGTGCTTTCAAAAGCGCCTGACGTTATAACTTATGTTGAACACGGCGTTTGCGATATCGGCATTGTCGGCAAGGATACTATTGTTGAACACGGCAGTTCGTTTTATGAAGTTATTGACCTTAATATCGGCAAGTGCCGTTTTGCTCTTGCGTGCCCTAATGGGACGGATTTCTTTTCGGGCCATCGCAGAAAGGTTGTTGCAAGTAAATATCCTAAGGTTGCAAAGTCATATTTTCAATCAAAGGGTATGGATGTTGATATTATCAAAATTGAGGGCAGTGTTGAGCTTGCTCCTCTTTTGGGACTTGCAGACGGAATCGTCGATATAGTTGACACCGGTTCAACTCTTAAGGAAAACGGGCTTGAGGTTGTTGATACAATTATGCCGATTTCCGCAAGGGTTATAGTCAATATGGCTTCTATGAAACTTCGTAAAAAAGAGATTGAGGAATTTTTAAACGAATTAGAACTTGCATCTAAAGTTTGATATAAATGAGGTATAAGTGATGAATATTACAAAAGCAAACGGCAAAAACGAGTATGAGCTGATTAAAAATCTAAAAATGCGTTCGGGCCAAACCGATGAAAAAATCGTTGAAGCCGTAACTATAATCATAAATTCCGTTAAAGAGCAGGGCGATGAAGCAGTAAGGGAATTTACTGTCAGATTTGACGGTATGGTACCTAAAAAGACCGTGATTGAAAAGGACGAACTTAATTCGTATCTTGATGAGGTTGACGAGGACTTCAAAAATGCCATAATCAAGGCTAAAAATAATATTTACGATTTTCATTTGCGCCAGGCTCAGCAGTCTTGGCTCACCACTAAGGAAAACGGCGTTATTATGGGGCAAAGAATACGTGGACTTCACAGAGTAGGTATTTACGTTCCGGGCGGTACTGCCGCTTATCCGTCATCTGTTTTGATGAACGCAATCCCTGCTAAAATTGCCGGAGTTAAGGAAATTATTATGGTTACCCCTCCGGGCAAAGACGGTAATCCTAATCCTGATATTATGGCTGCTGCCGCTGTTGCAGGTGTTGATAAGGTATTTCTTGTAGGCGGTGCTCAGGCTGTTGCCGCTTTAGCTTTCGGAACTGAAAAAATACCAAAGGTTGATAAAATTGTAGGCCCCGGTAATATTTTTGTTGCTACTGCAAAGAAGCTTCTTTACGGTGTTGTTGATATCGATATGATTGCAGGCCCGAGCGAAATTCTTATTGTTGCCGATAAAAGCGCTAAACCTTCATTTCTTGCCGCTGACCTTATGAGTCAGGCAGAGCATGACGTAAGAGCGTCTGCAATTTTACTTACAACTTCAATGGAAGTAGCAAGATTAACTGCGAGAGAAATAGACAGGCAGATTAAATTCCTTGAAAGACAGGAAATTATAGAAAAATCGCTAAACGATTACGGCGAAATTATTGTTTGCGAAAATCTTGACCAGGCTATTGATTTTGCAAATGAGCTTGCACCGGAGCATCTTGAAATGTGCGTTGAAGAACCGCTTAAATATATCGGCAGGCTTGATAATGCCGGAAGCGTATTCCTCGGCAATTACTCTCCCGAACCGCTCGGTGACTACTTTGCAGGTCCTAATCACGTTCTTCCTAGAAGCGGCACGGCAAGATTTTTCTCACCTCTGTCGGTTGACAGCTTTGTTAAGAAAAGTTCGTTTATTTATTATACCGAAAATGAACTTGAAAAGGCAAAGGACGATATAGTTAAGCTTGCAGATACAGAGGGGCTTACAGCGCACGCTAATTCAATTAAGGTTAGATTTGAATAATATTTTAGAGGTACTTATATGAGAAAAGCTCAAATTGAAAGAAATACTAAGGAAACACAAATAAAAATTGACCTTTGCCTTGACGGCGGAGATGTTGAGGTGTCAACAGGTATCGGATTTTTTGACCATATGCTTGTGGCTTTCGGTGTTCACGGTGGCTTTGGCTTAAAAATTAAGGTCAACGGTGATTTACAGGTTGATACTCACCATACGGTTGAGGATACGGGCATTGCGCTCGGAAGAGCTTTTAAAGAGGCACTCGGCGATATGAGCGGCATTGAGCGCTATGGCTCTTTTTCAATCCCTATGGATGAGGCCTTGGCTAATTGTGTGCTTGATATTTCAAACAGACCTTTTCTTGTTTTTAACGCAAACTTTGAGCAGGAAAAATGCGGCGATTATGAAAACTGTATGACAGAGGAATTTTTCAGAGCCTTTGCAATGAATGCAGGTATCACGCTTCATATTGATGTACCTTACGGTACTAATTCTCATCATAAGATTGAGGCAATATTCAAAGCTGTGGCTCACGCACTTAAAGTTGCCGTAAAGCAAAATGAAAACGGCGCAGTGCTTTCAACAAAAGGAGTTCTTTAATATGCTTATTTTTCCTGCAATTGATATTATCGACGGCAAACCCGTCAGGCTTTTTAAAGGCGATTTTTCCACTGCTCATCAGGTGGCAGGCGACGCTGTTGAAACTGCATTCGGCTTTTTAAAGGCAGGGTGTAAATGGGTGCATATGGTTGACCTTGACGGCTCGCTTAAAAAAGAACCTGTCAATGCCCAAACATTTATTAATGTAGCAAAAGAAACCGAGCTTAGGGTTGAACTCGGCGGCGGAATAAGAACGATGAATGATATTGATTTTTACATTAACAATGGAATTTCACGTATTATTTTAGGCTCTGTTGCACTTAAAAATCCCGAACTTGTAAAAGAAGCAGTCAAAGAATTTGAAAGCAAAATCGCAGTAGGAATTGATGCAAAATCGGGATATGTCGCAACCGAGGGCTGGGTTGAAAAAAGTGACGTTTATTTTACCGACCTTGCAAAAAGAATGGAAGATGTTGGTGTTAAAAATATAATTTTTACTGATATTTCACGTGACGGTACTCTGACAGGTCCTAATCTTGAACAGCTTGTTGAAATTAATAATGCCGTTTCTTGCGACATTACCGCATCGGGCGGAGTTACAAATATAAATGATATTCGTAAATTAAAAAACAAAAATCTTTACGGTGCAATTTGCGGCAAAAGCATTTATGAGGGAACTCTTGATTTGAAACAGGCAGTGGAGGCGTGCAATGATTGATATAGAAAAATATTTTAAAAAAGGCGAGCTTATCCCTGCAATAGTTCAGGAGGAGGGCACAAACGAGGTGCTTATGCTTGCTTATATGAACCGTGAGTCGATGAAAAAAACGCTTGAAACCGGATATACTTGGTTTTGGTCACGTTCAAGGCAGGAACTTTGGAATAAGGGCGCAACTTCGGGTCATCTTCAAAAAGTTGTGTCAATCTACGGTGATTGCGATGATGATACGCTTTTGGTTAAGGTTATACAAACGGGTGCGGCTTGCCACACGGGCAATCACTCTTGCTTTTTTAACGAAATTAAACTTGAAAATAACGGAGAATAAAAATGGATTATATCAGAAACGATTATGAAACTATCCTTAAAAGAAAAGAAGCACAGCAGGAGGGTAGTTATACCTGCTATCTTTTTGAAAAAGGACTTGATAAAATACTGAAAAAGGTGGGCGAAGAGTCAACGGAAATGGTTATCGCC
>OGEQ01003067.1_pt1 | contig 10124 bp, 10 predicted proteins | sample 1570731 | NCBI WGS metagenome assembly OGEQ01 (sample SAMEA2582132, study PRJEB24529) | metagenome | biome: Human gut stool | place: China | collected 2011 | reverse complement strand
TTTTGAAATTTTCCTCACTTACTGCATAACCATTGTTGTTTCGATTTATTTCTTCTCCAATACTTCTTGTGCCAACCGTTTTCGTTCACTGCCAGCCATACGTCGATAAAGCAAGGGGAGTTCTACATTATCCATCACATTCAACGAATTAATCAAATGAAAAGACTGAAATACAAAACCGAGCGTTTTATTACGAAAAACCGCCAGTTCCTTGTCTTTCATTCCTTCGGTACGTATTCCGTTGATTTCCACCATTCCCATTGTAGGTGCATCAAGCAATCCCATTATGTTCAGCAGGGTGGATTTTCCGCATCCGGAAGGTCCCATTATACTTAGAAATTCTCCACGTTCTACCGTAAGATTCACATTCTCCAATGCTACCGTCTCAATCTCGTCCGTACGATAAATCTTAGAAAGAGAGTTCAATGTTATCATAACTTCTAGTGTTTAATTTATTTAATCTTCAGCTTATTCTTGTTCTTATATGCACTCATATCGCTTACCACTACCTTGTCACCCGGTTGCAACCCACTCAAAACTTCTACATATTCAAAGTTTGAATCGCCCAACTGTATCTTACGTTTGACCAGTTCATTGTCAGAGTTGCAGACAAACAATTCGTATTCACCACGCCCCACATAGAAAGAGCCATTGGCAACACGCATCACATCTTCCTTCACGGCATTCATCACATAAACATCTGTCTTCAATCCGGAGCGCAGACGACGGTGATTATCTTCCTTCAACTGAACCGTGAATGATATGACGCCATTCTTGGATAACGGTGTTACACTGCTGACCGTTCCTTCCAGTTTATCGCTTCCTATCTTAACAATTGCTTTTCCTCCGGCTGCCACACGGTCGCCATACGTATCAGCAATCTCACCTTCCACCTTAAAATGACTTAAATCAGAAATGATAGCGACTTGTCCGCCTTCGGAAATCTGCGCACCAATCTGGTTATTAATATAGGTAAGAATAGCTCTGCGCGGAGAACGGATTTGCGCATCATCCAAAGTACGTTTCTTTTCGGAGAGACTCTTACGGAAGATATTAAAATCGAGTTCCTGCACCTTCAGTTCGGCGGCAGCTACTTCCTTCTCATTTTTATATTGCTGTTGGAGTTGTTCGTATTCTAACTGGGCTACATTATAGCTCAATTCAGCCTGGCGCACTTTATCCGTTGTTCCCGCACCGAGACTGTCCAAATAGTGTTCATTTCTCAACTCCACCTTCATCCGGCTTAATTTCATAGCCGAAACTTTGATCTGCATCGCCATATCGGAAAGCTTCGTCTGATTATTGACACGAAGCTGATCGAGCTTATACCGACGCATCTGCTCTTCGTCCAGCAACTTTTTATATTCGGTTTCCGTACTCTGAAGATCTAGTTTCAGAATCGGAGTACCTACATCTACGCTATCTCCTCCTTTTTTATAAACTTCAAGAATACGACTGTTGATTGGAGAATTGATTATTTCTTCAAATGCAGGAACCACCTTGCCGGAAGCACTGACACTTACCTCAATAACTCCTGTATCGACTGTGGAAAAGACAAGATCTTTTGCCTCCACTCCTGCCCTTAGTACAGATATAAGTACACCAATGACAACAATACTTGCCACCCCGATGGATGAATAACGAATGATCTTCTTATTACGTTCTTTCTGACGTACCTCTTTAGGAATTTCTCTGTCCATATCTGATCGTTTACGATTTTATCATGTATCAATTTAGCATTTCATATACCAAATCTATGCCAAAAACGTAAGTAATTGATAAATAGAATATAACAAAAAACAAAGGGTGTCCGATATCGGACACCCTGTACGAATTTACTGTTCAGAATATGAATCTATCCACCTGTCGGCGGAAGGTCAGTACACCTGGATAATGACGGATTGTCAACTACGGTATAATGACTTCTCATTGACTATTTTTTCTCTTGTCCGGAAGCTTGCTGAATCTCCTGCGGAGAGTGTTGCTTCGGTTCCTGTATCAGTTCTTTTCCCCAATGATTAGTCTCCTCCAGTTTTTCACGATCACGAATTTCTTTTGCTTTACGGGCATAGACAATCATACGCATAGACTGATCGTAAGTGAAATAATTCCATACCCAATTCAAGAGTACAATAACCTTATTACGCACCCCAAGAATAGAGCGCAGATGAACAACCAGCCACATCACCCAGGCAAACCATCCCTGCATCTTTACTTTACTAAACTCTGCCACGGCACGATTGCGCCCGACAGTCGCCATCGAACCTAAATTGCGGTAATGGAAAGGTTTCATTTCCTGTCCTTTTTCCATACGAATCAGATTCTTTGCCAATAGTTCTCCTTGCTGGATCGCCACTTGTGCCAGTTGAGGATGCCCGTTCGGGTAATTTTCATCAGCTAACTGAATACATTGGTCGCCAATAGCAAACACATTATTCATCCCTTCTACACGGTTGAATGAATCGACTTTAATACGTCCTCCACGCCCAATCAGAGAGGCATCCAGATTGCCGATAGTCACACCGGTGACACCACTCACCCAGATAAAAGTACGCGTGGCAATCTCTGTACTATCTTCGAGTACTACTTTATGGTCACGATAATCCACAACGCGTTTATTCAACAGGATATTTACTCCCATTTCACGGAGAAACTGTTCAGCATGTGCAGAAGATTCTTCTGACATTCCGGCAAGCAATCGCGGCCCAGCTTCAATCAAATAGATGTGCATCAGACTGCTGGGCATATCAGGATAATCATTCGGCAAGACAAATTTCTTCATCTCGGAAAGTATTCCGGCTACTTCTATCCCGGTAGCTCCACCTCCCACAATCACAATATTCAATAACTCTTGTTGTTCCTGCTTCGTTGAACAGGTCAGCGCTCGTTCCAGATTAGCTAGAAGAGCGTTTCGCAATCCCATCGCTTCTGACACATTTTTCATCGGCATGGCTTCCTCTTCGATATGTTTATTACCGAAATAGTTGGTTGTAGTACCTGCTGCCAACACCAGATAGTCATATTCTGCTTTTCCGATGGAAGTCTGTATCATATTCTTTTCCGGGAAAATGGCACGTACTTCCGCCATACGGAAATAGAAATCTTTCCGATGCTGGAATATTTTACGGAAGGGGAAGGATATGGAAGTTGGCTCCATACCAGCCGAAGCCACCTGATAAATCAAAGGAGGAAACTGATGATAGTTGTTTTTATCTATCAATACGACTTGAAAGCCTGACTTTTTCAGCTTGTTAGCCAGTTTCAAGCCACCGAAACCACCGCCTACTATGACGACACGTTTCTTATTACTTTTTGCAATGTTTAGACTCATATTCTAATCATGTTTTATCAAGATAATAACACATGAATGAGTCATTAAGTTTTCGAAATTCGAACCTTTTGAGAGAAGCTCTACCGCAGACGCAATCTATCTCCGATTTCCGGAACATACTCACCATCCTTACGATTCATCTTATACAGATTTTTGAGGCGGATACCATATTTTTGAGAGATGCCATGCATGGAATCTCCATCTTTCACAACATATACAGTATAAGGTTTGGAAGCCTTTTTCTTCTTGCTCTTCAGGTAGATGATATCTCCTTCCATCAAGGTATAATCACGCTGCAAGTCGTTGTACTTCACAAGTTTCTTCCAACTAATATCGAATTCGTTGCCTAAATCTTTAAAGGTATCACCGTTGCGGGCTACCACATAAGCAATATCATTAGCGATATACACCTGATGCGGACTCATCAACCAAGGATTCTTTTTCAGCTTCCGTTCCGAATATACCCCCTTACGGTCGTATTTATACAAGTCATAATCTTCGATAATTGTAATCAGACGGTTAGCATAAGAAGGATCGGTAGCATAGCCTGCTTTTTTCAGTCCACGCGCCCAGCCTTTATAATCGGTGATATCCAGTTTGAAAAGAAAAGCGTAACGGGCACCTCTTCTAAGGAAGTCGGAATGATCTTCGTAAGAGTCACGCGGATGCTTATAAGCACGGAAACATTCGTTGCGCGCATCATCATCATGACGAACCGTACGTCCCCGCCAACTGCCACCACACTTAATACCAAAGTGGTTATTACTCTTTCGTGCCAACTGGCTGTATCCGGCACCGCTTTCCAGCAATCCTTGCGCCAACGTGATACTCGCCGGAATCTTATGAAGCTTCATCTGTTCAACAGCCAAATCACTATACTTATTTATATACTCGACGTAACGGGCATTCCGTTTCTGTGCCTGCACTCCTACGGCAAAGAAGAAAACAACGGTTAAAAAGATAAGTCTATACAGTTTATTCTCCATTTTAGTTCAGATGTGGATTAGATGGCACAAAAATCCGAAAAATAATTGGGATTATCAATCTCTTTCCTAACTTTGTAACATTAATTGTAGAAACCAATACCCTGACGTATATGAAAGACCTCACAATTACCGCTATTATTAAAGTATATCAATATGATGAGTTGAATGAGGGCGATCGGTCACTTATAAAGACTGCCATGGAGGCAACAGCTCGTAGTTATTCTCCGTACTCCCATTTCTCCGTAGGTGCCGCTGCGCTATTGGGCAACGGAACTGTTGTGACAGGAACCAATCAGGAGAATGCCGCCTACCCGTCGGGACTTTGTGCGGAACGCACTACCTTATTCTATGCCAATTCTCAATATCCCGACCAGCCGGTTATCACTCTTGCCATTGCGGCACGAACGGAAAAGGATTTCATCGACCATCCGATTCCTCCCTGCGGTGCTTGCCGGCAAGTGATTCTGGAAACGGAAAAGCGTTACAAACAACCCATCCGCATCCTATTATATGGTAAAGAATGTATCTACGAAGTAAAAAGTATAGGCGATCTACTGCCGTTATCATTTGACGCATCAGCAATGGAGGATTAATTATGTTACAACAATATCACACGAAACTAAAAGGAACACTCGCACTTACAGACTCTTATCTGACAGAAAAAGCACTGCAAAAAGAAAAAGGGCTTTATAAATTTATATGGGTACGCAACGGAAGCATCACGGTAGAAATCGACCATCAGGAAATGACGCTTACCAAAGATGAAGTGATTTCACTCACTCATCTGCAACACCTCGAATTTAAATCGATTGATGGTGAATACCTGACTTTATTGTTCAACAGCAATTTCTATTGTATCTATGGCAACGACCATGAAGTGTCATGCAGCGGTTTCCTGTTCAACGGTTCATCTCACCTGATCCGTTTCACACTGAACGAAAAAGAACGTAAAGAACTTGACACTATTACCGAAGCACTGGAAAATGAGTTTACCGTTTCCGACAGCCTGCAGGAGGAGATGCTACGCATCCTGCTAAAACGTTTCATTATCCAATGTACCCGAATTGCACGTCACCGCATGAATATCACCCGTGAAAAAGAATCCGGTTTTGAGATTGTCCGCCAATACTATAACTTGGTCGACGAGCATTACCGGACGAAGAAACAGGTGCAGGACTATGCCGATATGTTGCATAAATCTCCCAAGACACTATCGAACATCTTTTCTACCTGCAAACTGCCTTCGCCGCTTCGGGTTATCCACGAACGGGTGGAAGCGGAAGCTAAACGTCTCCTGCTTTACAGCAACAAAAGCGCCAAAGAGATTGCCGATATTCTGGGATTTGAAGACCAGGCTTCTTTCAGCCGTTTCTTCAAAAATATGACCGGACAGAGCGCCGTGCAATTCAGAAACACACAGGAAGGGAAAAATTGACAAGGCATACGGAAGTATTGCTATTTTGGGGGTAGTGGAAATGGACGACCTTTGCAACATAAGATAAACCCATTAAAACCCCAACAAAATGAAAGAGAAATTGATCGCTTTACTGACCTTCACTTCAAGTCTGAAAAGTTTTGGTATGAAATTTATCCGCATTGCCATCCTGGTAGTATTTGTATGGATAGGCGGATTGAAGTATTTCCATTATGAAGCCGACGGGATTGTTCCGTTTGTTGCCAACAGTCCTTTTATGAGTTTCTTCTATGCTAAAGGTGCCCCCGAATACAAAGAACATAAAAATGCGGAAGGTGCTTTTGTCCCGGAAAATCGTGCATGGCACGAAGCAAACCGCACTTATACTTTCTCTTACGGACTGGGAGCTCTTATTATGGGGATCGGCATACTGGTATTCCTGGGAATCTTTTTCCCAAAAGTGGGATTGGCAGGCGACACCCTCGCCATTATCATGACGCTCGGCACACTTTCTTTTCTTGTCACCACCCCGGAAGTCTGGGTTCCCGACTTGGGAAGCGGAGAATTCGGTTTCCCATTACTATCCGGTGCAGGGCGGTTGGTGATTAAAGATATTGTGATCTTAGCCAGTGCCGTAGTGTTATTATCCGACTCGTCACAACGCGTACTCAAAACACTTAAAAAAGACTAAGACAACCACTAAAGAGGATTCTGACTTCTTGCCATTGCGGAACAAATCGTATTTTCAGACTGTTATATAGTCTCATACAAATCGTTAATACAAGAAGTTATGAAACAATATGATGCAATTATTATAGGATTCGGCAAGGCAGGGAAAACCCTGGCTGCCGAACTTTCCAACCGCGGATGGCAAGTGGCCATCGTAGAACGTTCCAACATGATGTATGGAGGAAGCTGTCCGAATGTAGCCTGTATCCCACCAAAGACGCTGGTACATGAAGCCGAGGTTTCCGCTTTGCTTTACCACGATGATTTTCCGAAGCAGGCGAATATGTACAAACAAGCCATCGGCCGAAAGAACCGCCTCACTTCCTTTCTTAGGAATGATAATTACGAAAGACTAAGCAAACGTCCTAATGTGACTATTTACACCGGGACGGGGTCTTTTGTATCTTCCAATACGATAAAAGTTGCGCTTCCGGAAGGGGACATCGAGCTGCAAGGTAAAGAGATATTTATCAATACAGGCTCTACTCCTATCATTCCGGCAATAGACGGCATTCAGCAAAGCCAGCATGTATATACCAGTAGTACGCTTCTGGATTTAAATGTCCTTCCCCATCACTTGATTATCATAGGCGGAGGATATATCGGACTGGAGTTCGCTTCTATGTATGCCGGTTTCGGCAGTAAAGTGACGATACTCGAAGGAGGAAACAAATTTATGCCTCGCGAAGATCGGGATATTGCAAACAGCGTCAAAGAAGTGATGGAGAAGAAAGGTATTGAAATCCATCTGAACGCTCGTGCGCAGTCTATCCATGACACGAATGACGGAGTGACACTGACTTACTCGGACATATCCGACGGTACCCCTTATTATGTAGATGGAGATGCCATTCTTATCGCAACGGGACGTAAACCGATGATTGAAGGATTGAATCTGCAAGCAGCGGGTATAGGAGTTGATGCTCACGGAGCTATCATCGTAAACGATCAGTTACGCACTACTGTTCCTCATATATGGGCAATGGGAGATGTGAAAGGCGGATCGCAATTTACTTATGTCTCGCTAGATGATTTCCGGATTATCCGTGACCAGCTCTTCGGCGACAAGAAACGTGATATCGGAGACCGTGATCCTGTGCAATATGCAGTGTTTATTGATCCGCCATTGGCACATATCGGAATCAGTGAAGAAGAAGCTCTGAAAAGAGGATATTCATTTAAAGTTTCCCGGTTGCCGGCTTCCTCCATCGTCCGTACCCGTACATTGAGGCAGACAGATGGTATGCTAAAAGCCATCATCAATAATCATAACGGGAAGATTATGGGCTGTACTCTATTCTGCGCCGATGCTTCAGAAATCATCAATATCGTAGCTATGGCTATGAAAACGGGGCAACCGTCTACATTCTTACGCGATTTTATCTTCACGCATCCCAGCATGAGCGAGGGATTAAATCAATTATTTGACATATAAGACAAATAGGCAATTTACTTGCAAAAAACAGAAAAAACAAGGTACTTCGTATCATGATTAGTTGAATACATAACACAGCCTCTAAATAGGGTAAACAGAGGCTGTATTTGGAGTAATCAGAGGCTCTGAATGAGATAAACAGAGCCTCTAAATAAATGAATCTTATTCTTTTTCCATCTTAACAGAGTGAAATCTAACAGAAAGTGTTATCTTTGCAACCAAGTTAAACTATATACCTACCGCAATGAGAATTACTAAGTAAGACAACACTTCTAAGTAAACATCACTTTTCTTATATGCTTTTTCTATTTTGTTAAGCATCACGAAATCCGTGTTGTTTAGCCAGTATTGTGTTTGTCGTTCCCCTATCCTGTGATTTTTTTCACTCTATTTTCAACCTCAAACCCAATAGATCATCATGTCTATCAGTATCCAACAAATCAGCTATATCCATCCGGATAAAGATGTATTATTCAGTGAGCTCAATTTCGCCATCAGTAAAGGGCAGAAACTAGGATTAGTCGGTAACAATGGTTGTGGCAAGTCTACTTTGCTACAAATTATTGCCGGACAGTTATCACCCTCTTCCGGTGTCATTGTCCGCCCGGACGACCTATATTATATCCCGCAACATTTCGGGCAATATGATTCACTGACCATCGCACAGGCTCTTCAAATAGAGCGCAAACAGCAAGCTCTGCACGCTATCCTGGCAGGAGATGTCTCAAACGAGAATTTCACCATTCTAAATGATGACTGGAATATCGAAGAACGTTCCATCGCCGCTCTCGACTTATGGGGATTAGGACAGTTTACGCTATCCTACCCGATGAATCTGCTTAGTGGCGGCGAAAAGACCCGCGTATTCCTGGCAGGTATGGACATTCATCATCCATCTGTCATACTTATGGATGAACCGACCAATCATCTCGATTCTTCCGGCAGACAACGTTTATATGACTGGGTAGAGAAATATCGTTCCACCCTGTTGGTGGTAAGTCATGACCGTACTCTGCTCAATCTTCTCCCCGAGATTTGCGAACTAGAGAAGCATCAAATCAATTATTATGGCGGAAATTACGAATTCTACAAAGAACAAAAAACGCTGATGCAGGAAGCATTGCAACAACGTATTGAAGAAAAAGAAAAGGCACTACGTATTGCCCGTAAAGTGGCTCGCGAAACGGCCGAACGCAGGGACAAACAGAATGTACGCGGCGAAAAGAGTAATATAAAAAAAGGAGTTCCACGCATTGTATTGAACGCACTCCAAGGGAAATCCGAGAAGAGCACTAGTAAACTGACTGGCGTCCATCAGGAAAAAGCCGAGAAGTTAACAAATGAACGTAACCAGCTTCGAGGTTCGCTCTCTCCGACTGCGGCATTAAAAACCGACTTCAACAGTTCCTCGCTTCATACCGGGAAGATATTAGTGACAGCAAAAGAGATTAACTTCAGTTATCATTCCAATTCGGTTAACAATGATATTCTGACGAATAATGAAATAAATTCGTCTGACACAGGTTATCTTCCCAATCCGAATACCAATGATATTCAGGAAAATAGTATCTCAAAACAACAGCTTTGGCAAGCTCCTGTCAGCTTTCAGCTAAAGAGCGGAGACCGCTTCCGTATAGAAGGAGCCAACGGTAGCGGGAAAACAACTCTATTGAAATTAATCACCGGCCAACTTCAACCACAAGAAGGAACCCTGACACGGACGGACTTTAGCTATGTCTATTTGAATCAAGAGTATTCGATCATTGACGACCGGAACAGTATTCTTGAACAGGCTTACGCTTTCAATAGCCGGAATCTGCCGGAGCATGAAATAAAGATTATTCTAAACCGTTACTTGTTTCCTGCATCCGAATGGGACAAATCCTGCCGGAAACTTAGTGGTGGTGAGAAAATGCGTCTCGCTTTCTGCTGTCTGATGATTAGTAACAATACCCCTGATATGTTTATCCTGGATGAACCTACCAACAATTTGGACATACAAAGTATTGAAATTATCACTGCTACTATCAAAAATTATGCAGGTACTGTGATAGCAATCTCACACGACAATTATTTTATTCAGGAAATTGGTGTCGAACAATGCATTTTATTGAGTTAGTCTATTGATATTTTATCTAGGGCAACCGCACCAAAATTTAATTCATATCCGCACAGTTTTGAATAAAATAATGGAGTATTCTGGAAACGTTGTGGTAAATCTGAAAAAGA
>OGEQ01003066.1_pt1 | contig 10124 bp, 7 predicted proteins | sample 1570731 | NCBI WGS metagenome assembly OGEQ01 (sample SAMEA2582132, study PRJEB24529) | metagenome | biome: Human gut stool | place: China | collected 2011 | reverse complement strand
TATGAACGTCGTTCTGGAATTGAATGTGGCCGATGTGATTCGCTCGCTTTCGAACAACAATCAGGACGAGAACTTCAATAAAGCATTGGACCTGGCTTATGAAAATCAGGCTACAAGTCAGAAGGACTTTATTGATCTATTTGCAGAAGAGTATAAGAAGTTAGATAATGGCGCCCGTTTATCCGCTATTTTCAGTACTTTCGAATTGAAAGACAAAATCACTCCGCAGAGCTCGGACGCACAGGTAATCGCCGTGTTGAAGGAAGAACTGAAGAGTGCAATCGATAATTCATTTAACGTATTGCGTACCCGTATCGACCGTTTCGGCGTGGTGTCTCCGAACATCCAGCGTCTGGAAACTGCCGGTCGTATTCTGGTTGAACTTCCGGGTGTGAAAGAACCGGAACGTGTGCGTAAATTGTTACAGGGTAGTGCCAACCTCGAATTTTGGGAAACATACAACTTGCCGGAAATCTACCAGCAGTTGGTTGCCGCCGATAATATGTTGGCTACAATCCTGAAATCGGACGATACTGCTGCTGTAGGTTCGGATACTACGGCTATCGAAGCAACGGAAGAAGTAGTTGCCGACAATGCTGCTGCCGAAACAACCAACGACGCAGATTCTCTGCTGGCTAAGATCGGTGAAGACAAGCCTGAAGCACAGGCAGCCAAGAGCATGGAAGAATTCGCAAAGCAACATCCGTTGTTCGCCGTTCTGCAGATCAACCAGTATAACGGACAGTTGGCTCCCGGACCGGTTGTCGGTATTGCCGATAAGAAAGATATTGCCAAGATCAACGAATACTTGAACATGAAGCAGGTAAAAGATATCCTGCCGCGTAACCTTTCTTTGAAATGGGGCGTAAAGGCTATCGATGAAAAAGAACAATATTTCTACTTGTATGCAATCAAGATGACGAACCGCGACGGAACGCCTGCTTTGGGAGGTGACGTTGTAACGGATGCTAATGCAGACTTCGTTCAGCAGGCAGGCCGTTCAGAACAGCAGGTTAGCATGACTATGAACGCAGAAGGGGCTAAAGCATGGGCTCGCCTGACAAAAGAAAATATTGGTAAAGCGGTTGCTATCGTTCTCGACGATATGGTTTATTCAGCTCCTAACGTGCAGGTGGAAATCACAGGCGGACGTTCTCAGATCACAGGCCACTTCACTCCGGAAGAGGCAAAGGACTTGGCTAACGTGTTGAAATCCGGTAAAATGGCTGCTTCCGTACATATCGTACAGGAAGACGTTGTCGGCCCGTCTTTGGGTCAGGAAGCTATCAATTCCGGTGTTATCTCATTTGTTTTGGCTTTGATCCTGTTGATGTTCTACATGTGTGCCTTCTACGGAGTTCTTCCGGGCTTGATCGCCGACGGTGCTTTGGTATTGAACATCTTTTTCACAATGGGTATCCTTGCATCCTTCCAGGCAGTCCTTACGTTGCCGGGTATTGCCGGTATGGTGTTGACGCTGGGTATGGCTGTCGATGCCAACGTGCTGATATTCGAGCGTACCAAAGAGGAGCTTCGTTTGGGCAAGAGTTTGAAATCTTCTATCGCCGATGGTTACAAGCATGCTTTCTCTGCGATTTTCGACTCGAACTTGACTACGATTATTACCGGTTTCATTCTATTGGTATACGGGACAGGTCCTATCAAGGGTTTTGCTACGACATTGATCGTTAGTATTCTTACTTCGTTCTTTACGGCTATTTTCATTACCCGCCTTATCTTCGAGGCCGGTTTGAATAGAGGTAAATTCAATAATCTTACATTTACGACCCGCATATCCAAGAATTTGCTTACGAATACGAGAATTAATTTCCTCGGTATGCGCAAGGTCGGATTTACGGTTGCTATTGCTATCATTGTAGTTATGGTAGGTTCTTTGGCAATCAGAGGTTTGAATCAGGGTATTGATTTTTCGGGTGGTCGTAATTATGTAGTTCGTTTTGATAAACCGGTGAAACCGGTTGAAATCAGTGAGATGCTGAAACCAGCTTTCGAGGGTAGTTCTCTTTCGGTGATAACTATCACGAGCGACGATCAGGTGCGTATTTCGACCAACTATCGTATTGCTGATCAAGATGAAAATATAGATAAAGAGATCGAGACGAAACTTTATGAGGGAATGAAGAGTGTTTTAGGGGATGCTTCTTATGAAGAGTTTACCGAAAATATGATTCAAAGTCGTCAGAAAGTAGGACCGAGCATTGCCGATGATATTAAGGTGGGGGCATTTTGGGCTGTCATTCTTTCGTTGATAGCGATGGCTCTTTACATCTTGTTGCGATTCCGTGATATTTCGTTTAGTGTGGGTACGTTGGCTTCTGTGGCCTTTACTGCGTTCTCTATCATCGGGCTGTATTCTTTGCTGTATGGTATATTACCTTTCTCTATGGAGATGGATCAGTCGTTTATTGCAGCTATATTGACGGTAATCGGTTACTCGGTAAATGATACGGTGGTAGTATTCGACCGTATTCGTGAAGTGAAGGGTTTATATCCGAAACGAGACCGTGCACTCGTTATTAACGATGCTTTGAATAGTACGTTGACTCGTACTCTTAATACTTCATTAAGTACGGCTATCGTATTGTTGTGTATCTTTATTTTGGGTGGCGATGTTATTCGCAGCTTTACATTCGCTATGTTGTTCGGTGTGATTGTCGGTACGGCTTCGACCTTGTTCGTGGCTACTCCGATTGCTTACGAAATCCAACGACGTAGTATCGCTAAAAAGGCTGCCAAAGAAGCCGCTGCAAAATAAAGGTAAGCGTATAAATACAAAAAAAGGAATCCGGATTCGGATTCCTTTTTTTGTACCCTCGCCGAGAATCGAACTCGGATTTAAAGTTTAGGAAACTTCCGTTCTATCCATTGAACTACAAGGGCATTTCGGTCGACAAAAGTAGTATAAAATTTTGTAATAGTCAACCTTTGCAGCATATTAGTCGAATATGGCTCGTAATATTTCGGGAGACCGGAGCTCCGAAATGTCGGGTTGGTGTAGCCGGTAGTATGTTAAAATTCGGTCGAGTATGGCGTTTCTCTCTCCCCGATTGAATTTGAAGTAGCGAAGATTATTGAAATCCATACGGGTGAGACGGGCGAAAACTTCGGCTTCGCGGGCATCGAGTGTGTAGGTGTGAATGGGGCGCGAGGGGGAAAAAATGCCGTTCAACATGTCGAAAAAATATCCGGGTCGATAGGTTTCCATATTGGGGCTGAACCCGAGAAAACTGCATAATTGCAGCAGGAAACAGAGATGAAAATTGGCTTTACCTTCTTCCATTATATTGAGGACTTGAATGGAACGGGCGATGAAGGCGAAAAGCGGGAGATTGGGTTCGGGTTCTTTTATGGTTTGACAGAGTACTTCGGATAAAAAGAGCGCTTCTGCATTTTTTACCGGATCGGAATAGATGTTTTGAAGAGGTAAAACCGTGCGCGCTTCGATGATTTTTTGCAATTCCCGGCTGTTCCGGTAGTCTATATCAAGTTCCAAAATAGAGAACGGCATGAAGAGGGACCGAAACATGCGAGCTTTTTTCCCACCCCCTTGTGGAATAAGATAGGAAGATCGGCCATATTGTTCGGTGTACAAATGGGCTACCGATATTTTGTCGTTATAGGGAATGATGTGCAGTACTATTCCTAATGTTTTTTCGAGCATTCTCCCGGTAAATTTTTCTACAAAAATAGTTGTTTTATCCAAAGGCCGGTACTGGTTCGGCGCATTGATTTTATTTATTCGGGAGCAGTGGTTGTATCGGGAGTGTGAAAATTGAGCTTCACAGCAAATATTGTACAGATACAATGCATTATATTTGTCCATATAAAAGGCTGATGATATGGAACAGTTAGATGTATTCGATTGCTCGAATGTGCTTATAGCGAGTTATTTTGCCGATGATCGGGAGTGTGCTCATGAAAATCGGGAACATACGCTCATTTATCAGTGTTCCGGTAGATTGGAGATCGAGGAACGTGGAAAGAAAACCGTTTTGTATCCGGGAGATTGTGCCTTTATGCGGCGTGATAACCGAATGTGGTTGCAAAAGAGGGTCGGGAAGGGTGAGCCTTATCGTTCCATTGTGTTGAAATTTTCGAAGGCTTTTTTGAGGGAGTTTTACCAAACACTCGATCGGCAGCAGATTCCAATCGACTCCAAACGAGAGAAAGCGAGCTTGCTCCTCTTGCCGAAAAATAGACCGGATATCCGCTCTTTGTTCGAGTCGGTTATTCCGTATTTCGATGCTGGGGAGAAACCCTCGGAAAAGATTTTGAAATTGAAGATGATCGAAGGTGTATATGTCTTGCTCAATACCGACCGTAATCTGTATGCATCGTTATTCGATTTCGTGGAACCGTGGAAAATCGATATTCTCGATTACTTGAACGAGAATTATATGTGCGATCTCTCGATGAAAGAAATCGCCAGTTATACAGGGCGTAGTTTGGCTACTTTTAAACGGGATTTTGCCAAAGTGAGCGATTTGACGCCTCAGAAATGGATTATCAGACGACGTCTTGAAGCGGCGCATGATTTAATTCGGTCGGGGAAAAAGAAAGTTACGGAGGCTTGCTTCGATGTAGGCTTTAAGAATCTGTCGCATTTTTCCAAAGTGTATAAAGAGATCTATGGGGTCGCACCATCGTGGCAGGGTGAGCTTTATGGCAAATAGATTTGAGCTTTATAGCAAAATCGTTGCGAGATCTGTTTCGTACCTTTGTACATCGTGCGGAAATAGACGATGATCGATGGAGACTGATGTCTGTCTGTTTCCGATTTCCCATTTGCCTGATTTCTATATGATGGGTTGGAGAACTGGTATTTTGTAGTGTTCAATTAAAATCATAGGGTATGAAAACAAAAGTAGTTTTATGGGTTTTATTGTCAATTTTAATATTTCCGATTATGACAAAATCACAAGAGAAAGTCCGACAGACAGCCGGACATGATGCGCTTGGTGAGTTCGCTCCCGAGTTTGCGCATTTGAATGACAATATTCTTTTTGGAGAGGTATGGAGTCGTAACGATTTGCTTTCGCTTCGTGACCGCTCTATCGTGACTGTCGTTGCTCTCATGTCACAGGGGTTGACAGATTCTTCGTTCAAGTATCATCTTGAATCGGCCAAGAAGAACGGGGTGACCAAAACTGAAATCGCTGAAATTCTTACTCACGCTGCGTTCTATGCTGGTTGGCCCAAAGCATGGGCGGCATTTCGTATGGCCAAAGAGGTGTGGGTAGACTGTGCGGATAGTACTACTGCCTGTTCGCTCGATGCGTATGCTCAATCCATTATTTTTCCTGTCGGCAAACCTAACGATGCGTATGCCAAATATTTCATCGGTCAAAGCTGGCTTGCTCCGTTAACAACGAAACAAGTTCCAACCCATAACGTTACTTTCGAACCGAGATGCCGAAACAATTGGCATATTCATCACGCTGAAAAAGGCGGCGGACAAATGCTGATTTGTGTTTACGGCCGAGGCTGGGTACAGCTCGAAGGCGAACCGGCTCATGAATTGAAAGCCGGGGAGGTCTTCAATATTCCTCCTAATGTTAAACATTGGCATGGTGCGGCAAAAGACAGTTGGTTCCAGCACTTATCTCTTGAAGTCCCGGGAGAAGGTACTTCTAACGAATGGTTAGAACCGGTGACCGATGAAGTCTATGACAAGCTTCCTTAATTAGTAGTTACTGAGTCAAAAAGAAAGAGCTGTAAGGATTTTCTCCCGCCGCTCTTTTTCTATGCCCCAAAGGATCTTAGAACCAGTTTTGTAAGATCGGGCAGAACCAAATCCAGAAAGGAGCGGCGAAAGCAAACATCAGCGTACTGACAGCTAAAATCGAAGCGCCGTCCTGGACGTAAACGTTATACCGGGAACCGATGATGATGCCGGAGAAAGCCGGCGGAAGAGCACAGGCCATCGTCAGCATCGAAAGCTTTTCTCCGCTGAGACCGCAGAGGATAGCCGCAATGGCGATGCAGAGCGGAGTAATGAATACACGAAATATGGAGTTCCAAAGAATTTCAGTGTTGACGCTGAATTTCACTGTAGCCAAAGCCAAACCTGCTGCAAACACGGCAACACCTGAATTGGCGTGGGCAATCAAGTCAAAAGAAGGATAAACCGCGACCGGAAGCTTGATCCCTAATAAGACAATTACGACAGCAAGAGTCGGACACCAAACGACCGGCTGTTTGACGGCATTTAATATGGCAGAGCCGGTTCCGGAAGAAGAGCCGTTTCCGGATCCCATAGCACCGGCTAAGCTCATTAAGTACATGCCGATCGGAATGATCACGGCATTTGCAACGATTGCCACGATGGCAACCACCAATCCTGTCTGTGTAGTTGCTCCGTAAATCGGATCGAGGACAGCGAAGCCTAAGAAGCCGATAGTCGGGGAGCCCGCGGTCAGACCGCAGACTGCGGCTTCGGCAGCTGTGTGATGGAAGACCTTTCTGCAAACCCAATAGCAAACGAAGAAGAGGGCGACGATACCGATTAATGAGACGAGCGTCAGCGTGAGATCTTCGAAAAGCATCTCGCGGGTTGCTTTAGTAATAGAGACAAAAAGTGCGGCCGGCAAAGCGAAGTTCAAAACAACTTTGTTGAGTGCCTGGGTTTGACTCGGCGTGAAAGCATTCATCTTCGCACCGGCATAACCTAATGCCATCACAACGAAGATCGGGACAATATCATTAAAAATAATGTTGAAAAACATGCAGCCTCTGCTAAAAATTTCTTCCGAAAAATCCTCCGGTAGGGCCTAGTGAGAAACTATTCGGACTGGCAAGAGAAATTTTAGATTTGCAGTGGTGTCTTCTAATCGCAAACAGTATTAAGTTGGGTAGTCAGGTTCAAAAATCAGAATACTTTGCAAGAGCGACAAGGAAACTATTTTTAGTTGTTGTAATTTAGTAACAGTGGCGTTTTAGGTTGAAATAGGTTGAATTTTTTATTCTACGACAGGTTGGTCGAATATTTTTTCATTAAAGCCAAAATAAGCCTTGTTTTGTTGCTGTACATTTAAAAAAATGTTTATATTTGCGAAAAAATTTCCCGCTAACGCAAATGTAAAAAACGTAAATTGCCTTATTTCTTGTCAGTATTAACACCATATTTGAATACGGATTTCAGGGTAAGGCTGAATATTTACATCGTAAAAATCCTTTCATAATGTGGTCACGCGAAAACCTCGCGGACATGCTTTTTGTTTTTCGGATGAGAAAAACGGTTTATCGCACGGTGATAAAGGGCTTTAAGAGAGCCTGGGGCCGTAGATAAGCACATTCAAAAAACGAAATTTGCTTTGTTTGTTACTTTTAAGGATAGTCATATGGCTTCTTCTAACCTCAACGATAAAAAACCTGAGTTGGCAGATGACAAAGAAAAGAAAGTCACCATCGGAAATTACATTTCCCTGATTATGGCTTGCGTTTTCTTCTCCGGTGTCTGCGCTACAAACCAATGGTGGGGCATTTTCGACTTCACCACAATCAACGGCTCCTTCGGTAAGGTTGTCACAGCTGTTTCCCAGAACGCTGACGGCATTCACACCACGATGGCCAACTTCCGCGGTAAAGGCGGTTCCGGTGCTATCGACGGCTTCATGTTTGCTTTGACACTGGTCCCGACAGTTATGTTCGCTCTTGCGATGATCACTGTTTTCGACCACTACGGTGCTCTGAAAGCTGCTCGCCAGATGCTTACTCCGATTCTTCGTCCGTTGATCGGCGTTCCCGGCGGTGCTGGTCTCGCTCTGATCGCTTCTCTGCAGTCTACTGACGGCGGCGCGGCTCTGACTCGCCAGCTCAAAGATGACAATATTTTGACAGCTAAAGAGCTGAATAACTTTGCTACTTTCCAGATGACAGCCGACGCTCTCATCACTAACTTCCTCTCTTCCGGCGCGGTTCTGTTCACACTGCTTGCTGCTGACGGCAAGCCTGCAGTTCCGGTCAGCATCGGTGCTTGCTTGGGTATTCTGTTCCTCGGCAAGATCCTCGCTGCCAACATCATGCGCGTCATCCAGATGGGCGGAAAGATTAACCTTAAGAAGAGCGCTTAATAGGGAGAATACGAAATGGCTACTACATCTAAAAAAATGATGATCACCGACGTATTCGTTAACGGTGCATTTCAGGGTTGGAACATTGCTACACACTCCACGATTCCTAACGTTTTGATGGCTTTCGTGATCATCAAAATGCTGAACATCTCCGGCGCTTTGGACTTCATCGGTACATGCCTCGGACCGGTTATGGCCATCTTCGGTCTGCCAGGCGAAGCTGCCATGATTCTGCTCGGCGGCTGGATGTCCATGGGCGGCGGTGTCGGTGTGGCAGTTGCCTTGTTCGATAAAGGCGCTGTTGACGGTACACAGCTCGCTATCGTGATTCCCGCTATTTACCTCATGGGTTCTCAGGTTCAGTACATGGGCCGCTGCCTTGGCGTTATCGGCATCCAGGGTTCCGATATGTTCAAGATCATGGCCGTTCCTCCGATCGTCGCTTTGCTCTCTCTGTGGGTCATGCGCCTGGTCGTTCTGGGATCGTAATCTGACGAATTTCAAAGGATTAAGTAATCAATGGCTACCGCAATTCTCTTTAAAAATGCAGATCTGTACGCTCCTGAACATAAGGGCATCAAACAGATTCTGACAGTCAATGAAAAAATCATTGCTGTGGAGGATGAAATCTCTGCCGACCTTCCCGGTCTGGAAGTGATAGATCTGAACGGCGCAATCGTTACGCCGGGTCTTATCGACCAACACATTCACGTGACTGGCGGCGGCGGAGAAGGCGGTCCCCTGACACGCGCTCCGGAGCTTAACTTCTCCGAGCTCGTGGAAGGCGGAATCACTTCCTTTGTCGGTGTTTCCGGAACCGATAGTGAAACCCGTCCGATCGAAGCTCTTATGGCTAAGGTTCGCGCCTTAACCAAAGAAGGTGCTACCGGCTGGATGTGGACTTCCAACTATCGTTATCCCCCCACAACGGTTACCGGCGACGTCCGTAAAGACCTCTTGACGATTCCCGAATGCTTGGGTGTGAAGATTGCAATGGGCGACCATCGCTGCTCCTTCCCGACAACTCAGGAAGTTTTAAGAGTTCTTTCCGACTGCCGCGTCGGGGGCATGATCTGCGGACACGATTCTTATCTGCATGTTCACCTCGGTGACCTTCCCATCGCTTTCCCGGCTTTCATGGAATGCGTAAAAATGGGAATGCCGATTAAGCATATTCGTCCGACACATGTCGGCCGTCACCCTGAAGTTTTTGCTCAGGCAATTGCATTTGCCAAAGCCGGCGGATACATCGATATCACAACCAGCGGCGGCAACTACATGGGTTCTGCAGCAGATGCTTTTGTGATGGCTTTGGAAGAAGGTGCGCCGATCGATCGTATTACGTTCTCTTCTGACGGCCACGGCTCGATGCCTCGCTTCGATAAGAACGGCGAAATGATCGGTCTGACGGTTTGCAAAGTCTCCGACAACCTGAAGATGCTTCAGGAACTTGCCGGTAAGATTGGTCTTGAAAAAGCCTTGCTGCCTTTGACACGTACTATTGCCACGGCTCTTTGCTTGGGTAATAAAGGCGTAATCGAAGCTGGTAAAGACGCAGACCTTCTAGTGATGGATAAGGATCTTAAACCGCTCCACCTCTTCATGAAGGGTCGTCAGGTCATGAAAGATTCGGAAGTTATCGTTAAAGGTGCCTTCGAAGAATAAGAACCAACTAGTTTTGATCTTACAAGCCTCTCGGGTGACAAAGCCCGGGAGGCTTTTTTTAGTGCGCCCAGCATGGCGCGCTTCTGTAGGATGCAAATCCCGAACTCGCCCGATGAGGGGAAGGGTTAGCGACTCGGCAAGGGCGTAGTGGCAACACTAGGTCTGGAGGAAGCCGATAGCAAAATGCATGTTCAACGAACAGGAAGCGGATATGAGGCGGTTCAGACGGATGTGGGGGCCAAAATACCCAATGTCCAATACTCATACAGGAGTCTGAGACGTAGATCCGATGGACAGGCAGGAAAGAAGTACGTAATGACATGGAACCCGCCATCTAGCCAACTCGAAAGGAGTTGGTCAAACTAA
>OGEQ01003064.1_pt1 | contig 10126 bp, 8 predicted proteins | sample 1570731 | NCBI WGS metagenome assembly OGEQ01 (sample SAMEA2582132, study PRJEB24529) | metagenome | biome: Human gut stool | place: China | collected 2011 | reverse complement strand
ATAACGGGGAGCTGTCTCTGTACATCGGAACAGCGGATTTCACGGACTATACCGGGGAAGGTGAGTTCTATCTGGAGTGTGACAATGTGGGAAGATCCCTGACATTTTCTCTGAAAGAAGACCACTATCAGGAACTGTTGGAAGCGTTGTGCACGGATGTTCATGACAGATGTCAGGATCGCAGTATTACCGAGGATGAGATCATCACTTTGCTGGAGGCCTGTGAGTGGTATCCGCAGGTGCTTGCGGATGATAATGGCAATGATATCCCGGATCTGCTGGAATCTATTGCCGACTGGCTGGAAAAAACGGCCAACGACACAGAAAAGCCGGAACCGGAGAACATGTGTTACGTGGCGGTGATGGCAAAATTCAGTTATCTGTACCAGAAATATGATGTGCAATATGCCACACAATGTCTGCAGCATGCGTCGTCGGTGTACACCAAGCTGATGTCGACATCCGGCAGAGATGCGGAGAAATTCATGGCGCTGACGGAGCTTTACCGGGCGGCGGGACTATACACTTACCGCAATCAGATCCTGGAGTATAAGGACTTTTTCGAGGACAATACCAGTTATCTGGAAGAAACGGCCTATCTGTATGGCTCCATGACGTATCTGGCCACCAGACAGCCGGTGGATGTGGACCTGTGCACTGTATTCATGGAAAGCATCCGGAATCGGGGCGAGGAGCTGGCCAAACGTTCCCATAACATGATCGATGCCGTAATGAATGTCAACAATGGAACCGAGGATCTGCTGAAGCGGGCAGAAGAATTGTCCTGTGCCAATTATGTGTTATACAGTTATCAGTACACGGAGATTTTAGAGGATTTTCTGCATTACCTGATGGGAAGGAACCGGGATTCGGTGAGTTATTATCCCGAAGAGGGAGACGCTGCGGATTATCTGTTACTGATAGCCCAGCAGGTCTCCCTCGCGGATAGACATTAGAAAGATCAGATCAGTTCTTTGTTTTTGAAATAAGTTTCGGAGATAATATTCTGTACATAGGTGCCCATGCTCTTGCGGGTCTCCTTGTCCAGTTCCTTCGGATAAATAGGCTTACCGTATTCAATGACTACGGTGGCCTTTTTTATTTTCGGAAAATGATCTTCAAATACCGCAGCGGAATTCACAATAGTCATGGGGATAATGGGAACATTTGCTTTCTCTGCGATCTTGAAACTGCCCTCGTGGAAGGGAAGGAAGGTATCCTGGGTCTTGTTGCGGGTGCCCTCCGGGAAGATGCAGATGGAAATCCCGTTTTTGGCTTTCTCAATGGCCTGCAGAATGGTTTTCAGTCCTGCCTTGATGTCCTGTCGATCCAGAAAGAGACAGTGAAGATCTTTCATCCAGATGTTAAGCAGAGGCCATTTTAACATTTCTTTTTTCGCAATATAACCGGTAGGTCTGGGAACACGGACATAGGTCAGCACAACATCGAAAAAGCTGCGATGATTGCCGACGTACAGCACAGCAGTGTCGGTGGGAATGTTCTCTTCCCCGATGGCAATGACTTTCGTGCCGGAAAGACGGATGACCCAGCGGAAGGCCCAGTTTACAATGGCCAGGGAACTGCGGTCCTTAAGACCGGGGTTAAATTTGCCGATGATCCATTCCACCAGCATTAATGGCGTGGACAGGATCAGGAATAATACTACAAATAATACGACGAATATAAAACGGATCATAAATACCTCTTTCTAATTCATTTGCTCTAATAATATCATTTCTCGATAAATAGAACGCCCAGTGTACCGGGTCCGCAGTGGCTGGAAATGACACCGCCGGCCCGGGTCTCTAATACCTCCTTGAAAATGCCGAGGCTCTCCAGATAGGAACGAACGGATTCCACGATCTCCCGGTCACAGCCGGAGTGGGTGATGAAGACTCTGTCGGGAACCGCATTTTTCAGGTCTTCTTCCATATCTTTTGTGTAGGACAGAATGACAGAACTCAGCTTACCACGATATTTTTTGGAGGCATCCATGGCGCCGTCTTCGACTACGATCCTGGGATGAAGCTTTAACATGGTGCCTGCCAGAGCTGCGACAGCATTACATCTTCCTCCACGGTAGAGGTAGGTCAGAGTATCTACGGTGAAACTGGCACGTACTCTGGGGCGGATCTCTTCGATGGCAGCAGTGATCTGGGTTCTGGTTTTCCCTTCTGCGGATAAAATGGCAGCCTGTATTACCTGCAGACCGATGCCGGTGGACAGGTTTGCGGAGTTGATGACGGTGACTTTGTCGGAAGCTTCCAGTTCTTCTGCAGCCAGCCGCATAACGTTGCCGGAGGTGGACATACTGTCGGAGATGGAGAAACAGATGAGCTCCCGGCCTTCTTCCACAAAAGGCTGCATGACGTCCATGGCCTCGGTCAGAGAAGGAGCAGAGGTCTTGGGCGTGTTCTTGTTTTCATCGGACCACCGGAAAATTTCTTCCGGCGTAATATCCACGCCATCGCGGTATTCATCCTCGCCCAGCAGAATGTGCAGAGGCAGGATGGTAATGTCATACTTTTCCACTAATTCCTTTGACAGATCACAGGTACTGTCAGAGATGATCTTAACTGTCTGTGCCATAGAATCTACCTTCCTTTTTATTAGTAATTATTCCCCTTTGGCGATCTGCCTTGCGACATAGACACCGCTGGCGGATGCATGGGACAGGGAATGAGTCACACCGCTGCCGTCACCGATGATGTACAGGCCCTTGTGACAGCTTTCCAGATGTTCGTCCAGTTCCACTTCCATATTATAGAATTTGACTTCCACACCGTAGAGCAGGGTATCGTCATTGGCGGTACCGGGTGCGATCTTGTCCAGTGCGTAGATCATTTCGATGATACCGTCTAAGATACGCTTGGGCAGTACCAGGCTTAAATCACCGGGAGTTGCGGACAGGGTAGGCTCTACCATGCCCTCGGCAATACGCTTCGCATTACTGCGGCGTCCTCTCACCAGATCGCCGAAACGCTGTACGATAACACCGCCGCCCAGCATGTTGGAGAGACGGGCGATACTTTCACCGTAGCCGTTGCTGTCCTTGAAGGGCTCGGAGAAATGCTTCGCTACTAGCAGTGCAAAGTTGGTGTTCTCTGTCTGCTTGTCGGCTCCTTCGTAGCTGTGGCCGTTTACGGTGACGATGCCGTTGGTGTTCTCATTTACGACGATACCGTGGGGATTCATACAGAAGGTACGCACGGAATCCTCGAATTTTTCAGTGCGGTATACGATCTTGCTCTCATAGAGTTCATCGGTCAGATGAGAGAAGATGACTGCGGGCAGTTCCACCCGGACACCGATATCCACGCGGTTGGACTTGGTGTTGATGTCCAGATCTTTACAGATCTGCTCCATCCATTTGCGGCCTACGGAAATAATGCACTTGTCGCAGTCGTAAGAAGCGTTTTCGCAGCAGATACGGTAACCGTCACCAACGGTCTCCACCGTTTTCACCGGGGTATCGAAATAGAAAGTCACTTTATCCTTCAGTTCTGCGTACAGATTTTCCAGCACGATGAAGTTGATATCTGTACCCAGGTGACGTACGGAAGCGTCTAACAGGTTCAGCTTGTTCTGCATGCAGATCTTTTTGAAAGAGGTACCAGCAGTGGAATACAGCTTCATGTTGATGTCATCCACATATTTCATCAGGTCGATGGCTTGACTCTTGCCGATATACTCGTAGAGAGTGCCACCGAAAGCGTTGGTGATATTGTATTTTCCATCGGAAAAAGCACCGGCACCACCGAAACCGCTCATGATGGAACAGCTCTTACAGTTGATGCAACTCTTGATCTTGTCACCGTCGATAGGACAGTGGCGCTTCTCCAGAGGGTGACCGGATTCGAAAACGGCAATTTTCAGGTCGGGATTCTGTTGCACCAGTTCATAAGCGGAGAAGATACCGCCGGGGCCGGCACCGATAATAATGATGTCATATTTCATAGGGAATGGTTCCTTTCATAGTGTTCTTTTTTCACTTCTGTAAATTCCAAAAACATTCAAAATATAGTATATCATATTTTCAGCTAAAATGGGGAATAGAAATATAGCAAAATATGTGATAAAATCATAAGTTATAGCGGTTCTTCTGCAGATGCGGATGAACGGTGCGGGAAGATAGCGGGATTAGGAAGAGAATTACAGGAAATGGAATTATGGAAGCAACACAGAAGAAAAACAAATATGAAATAGATATGTGTAATGGCACGATTATGGACAAGCTGATCTCCTTTGCACTGCCCCTGATGGTGTCCAGCATTTTGCAGCTGCTGTTCAATGCAGTGGATATCATTGTGGTGGGACGGTTCACCGGAAGTCAGGCGCTGGCGGCTGTAGGTTCCACCACGGCATTGATCAATATGTTCGTCAATCTGTTTATCGGCGTTTCTCTGGGAGCCAATGTATTGTCCGCCAGATTCTATGCTGCCGGGAAAGAGCGGGAGATGAGCGAGACAGTACATACAGCTATGACCTTTGCATTGATCAGCGGTATTGTCATGGTATTCGTAGGGCTGTTCTGCACCCGGGGAGCGTTGGAACTGATGGATACCCCGGCGGATGTTATTGATCAGGCGGCATTATATATGAAAATTTATTTCTGCAGCATGCCCTTTTTCATGCTGTACAATTACGGAGCTGCAGTTCTGCGGGCGGTGGGAGACACGAAGCGTCCGCTGTTGTTCCTGATCATATCCGGAGCCATCAATGCGGTATTGAACCTGTTTCTGGTCATTGCTTTTTCCATGGGTGTGGCGGGGGTAGCCATTGCTACAGTGATCTCTCAGGTGATCTCCTGTGTGCTGGTATTATGGTGCCTGTTTACTACGGACAGCTGTTACCGGCTGCAGATTTCAAAGCTGGGAATAAAAGGGGAGTATCTGCTGCAGATCTTTCAGGTGGGGGTTCCGGCGGGGATCCAGAGCGTTGTCATCAATTTCTCCAATGTTCTGCTGCAGTCCTCGGTGAATTCCTTTGGCTCCATCGCCATGGCAGGCTATACGGCGGCCAATAATATCTTTGGATTCCTGTTCGTGTCGGTGAATTCCATTACCCAGGCGTGTATGAGCTTCACCAGTCAGAACTACGGTGCCGGGAAGAAAAAACGTATGGACAGGGTACTGATCGATTGTATGATCCTGTCGGTGATCGTAGCGGTAACGCTGGGTGGAAGCGCCAATCTCTTCGGTCCGCAGCTGCTTCACATTTACACAACGGATGCGGACGTTATTGCCTGTGGAACGGAGATTCTGCTGTATACGACGTTGACTTACTTTTTATGCGGCATCATGGATCTGATTCCGGGAGCCTTGCGGGGCATGGGACATTCGGCGGTACCTATGATATTGTCCATTATCGGTACGGTGGGAACGAGAATCTTCTGGATCTACGGAGTATTCCCAACGCACCGGTCGTTGATGGTACTGTTTTTATCTTATCCGGCCTCCTGGCTGGCAACGATCCTGCTGCAGGCGGTATGTTTCTATTTTGTCAGAAAGAAAGTACACAGCACCATGCCGCAGGAAGAACCATTATAAGCGGTCGGTTTTCGGGAGTGGAAGTCCCGGGATGATCGAGCGTATGTAGGGATTATTTAGAAAATTGAGGGAAATTATGTTAGCAAAATTTAAGAAAAAATATATTGGAGACTGGGATTTTTACCAGAAGTATCTTTTACTGGCTATTCCCATGATCCTGCAGAATGCCATTACCAATCTGGTAAGCTTTCTGGATAACATCATGGTGGGACAGCTCGGCACGGAGCAGATGTCCGGGGTTGCCATCGTCAACCAGCTCATTTTTGTATACAATCTGGCGATTTTCGGCGCGGTTTCGGCAGCCAGTATTTTCGGGGCGCAGTATTACGGCAAGGGAAATCACAAGGGACATATGTATTCTTTCCGCTTTAAGCTATATGCGGCGCTGCTTGTGACAGGGCTTACCATTCTGCTGTTTCTAACATGCGGGGACAATCTGATCTCGCTTTATCTGACGGATACCGCCGGAGACGGGGCGACGGATGTGGCACTTGGGTATGGACTCCAGTATCTTGGGATCATGGTAGTGGGACTGGTTCCGTTTGCGGTCAACCAGGCGTATGCGACGAATATCAAGGAGACGGGACAGACAATGGTGCCGATGGCTGCGAGTTTTGTCGCTGTGGGAAGCAATGCGCTGTTAGATTATCTTCTGATCTTCGGAATCGGACCGTTCCCGGAGCTTGGTGTTGCCGGCGCCGCGCTTGCGACGGTGATTGCACGCTACATTGAGGCGTTCATCATTATTGTCTGGGCGCACAGCCATACCGGACAGAATCTGTATTTAAAGGGCGCCTATACCGGATTTGGCATTCCGGGAGAGGAATTGAAGGCGATTATCGTGAAGGGATTTCCGCTGATGCTCAACGAGGTTCTGTGGGCGGCGGGTATGACGGCGGTCACACAGTGCTATTGTGGCAGGACTGAATATTGCGACGACGATCACAAACCTGTTCAACATCATCTATCTGCAGCTTGGTTCCTGCATCAGTATTGTGGTCGGACAGTATCTGGGCGCCGGCGAGCTGGAAGAAGCAAAGGACGCAGATAACAAGATGATCGTGTTCAGTGTGTTCTGCTGCGTGATCGTGGCAGGTCTTATGCTGGTGGTCGGAGGATTTTTCCCGCAGATCTACAATACGACGGAGGAGATCAAGGCGCTTGCGACAAGCTTTATCGCTGCGATGATCATGCCGTTCTGTTCGTTCAGCCATGCGTCGTACTTTACGCTGCGCTCGGGCGGAAAAACGATGGTCACGTTTTTATTTGACTCGGTTTTCACGTGGATCGTTGTCGTGCCGGCCGCGTTTTTACTGGCACATTTTACAGGACTTGGCATTGTGGGCGTGTACTTTCTGGTGCAGGCGACCGAGCTGATTAAGGTGGTGATCGGATACCGCATGGTGCGGAGCAATGTATGGCTGGTGCAGATGGTGTAGCTGCCCGGGCGGAGAAAAAATCCGCGCAGAAAAGCAGTGATAAAATAACGGGAGCAGGTGAGACAGGATTTATGCCGGATATTATTATTGTAGAAGATAACAGGGAAATAGGTACGCTTTTATGTGATTTCCTCAGAAAAGAAAATTATACGGTCAGCCTTGCAGACACGGGAGAAAAGGCGCTTGATATTTTTGAACGGTACGGTGCTAATCTGCTGGTGCTCGACATCGGTCTGCCGGGAGTGGACGGTTTTTCTGTCTGCGTAAAGATCCGGGAGAACTCGAATGCGCACATCCTGATTGCCAGTGCCAAAACGGATAAGGAGAGCACATTAAAGGGGTTGCAGATCGGCGCGGACGACTATATCAGCAAACCCTACGATATTGATATTCTGCTTGCGAAGATCAACGGGATTTTTAAGCGGAAATATGCACTGGATGAAATCGTCTGCGACCATCTGCGGTTAAACAGTGTTACACAGACACTTACGGTCGATGGCATGCCCGTCAATGTCACAGAAAAAGAGTTTCAGCTGTTAAAGCTTTTGATAGAAAACAGGGGAACCACGTTGAAGAAGGAATATCTGTTCAATCGTATCTGGGGCAGCGACAGTGAGTCTGAGATGCAGACGCTTACTGTCCATATCAAATGGCTGCGGGAGAAAATCGAGCAGGATCCGAAAAATCCAAAACATATTGTTACGGTCTGGGGGACAGGATACCGGTATGAAGCATTATAAAAAATTGGCGGCGGGGGTTCTTGGCATAGAACTTTTTTTCATCATGGCGGCGAATGTGTTCTATTATATGGCAGCAGTGACCCGGGAACCGCGTATTGAGAGAGCGCAGGAAAAAACAGATACCATCTATAAAATTATTTACACACAAACAGACTACGGAACATGGATTTTCATGGATATCGTCCTGGGAATCATGTTTTTGTTGTCTGTTTTTTTCGTATGTTACGTTGGAGAGAAAGTGATAAGACCGTTTCAGAATATGCAGAATCTGACGGAGGAACTGGCAAAAGGAAACCTTTCTACGCCAATCAAGGCAGAGAAAAGCAGGTTCTTCGGCAGGTTCCTCTGGGGAATGGATATGCTGCGGGATACGTTAGAGAGCAACAGGAAGAAAGAACTGGAGCTGCAAAAAGAGAAAAAGACCCTGGTTTTATCGCTGACGCATGATATTAACACTCCGCTGTCCGCCATCCGCCTGTACACAAGGGCTTTGGCGGAAGGTTTGTATACAGAGGAAGATAAACGTATGGAAGCATATCGGGGAATTGAGAAGAATGTAACAGATATTGAGGAATATGTGAATGAGATTACCGTTGCATCAAGGGAGGATTTCCTTTATCTGACCGTAAATCTGACGGAAGTGTATCTGTCAGATGTGATAGAAGCAATCAGGAAACTTTATATGGATAAATTTGGCAGTCTGCATACGGTATTTGAGATGGAACCCTATACGGACTGTCTGCTAAAAGGTGATGCAGACCGATTGATCGAAGTGATGCAGAATCTTTTGGAGAATGCATTGAAATACGGAGACGGGAAAAGGATTATTGTTTCTTTTTCGGAGGAAGAGGACTGCCGGCTGATTACAGTCATAAATTCCGGCTGTACATTAAAACAGGAGGAACTTGTGAATATATTTGATCCATTTTACCGCGGAAGTAATGTTGAAGCGGCAAATGGTTCCGGACTTGGACTGTATATCAGCAGACAGCTGATGCATAAGATGGATGGCGAAGTGTATGCAGAGATCAAAGACGATGATTTCTGTGCGACGGTAGTTATGCGGAAGGCATAACGGCATTTAAGGATTGTTTAATAAATTCTCCTGTAAGATGAGTACATCAAATAAAGGTGAGGAAAACAAGGAGGAAAATCCTCTGCTCACCAGAGGGTTCGCATTTTCCTTCGGAAAACAAGGAGGATTAGATGTTTTTTCGTATTTTGAAGAAAGACTTAAAAAGAAAAAAGGCGATGAATGCCGTTATGCTTTCCTTTATTCTGCTGGCGACAATGTTTGTGGCGAGTGGAATCAGCAATGTCGTTTCTGTCACGAACGGAATCGACTCTTATCTGGATAAGGCGGGCATCGGAGATTATGTTGTAATCTCTATGGGAACGGACAGTGGGGCGGCACTGGATGAGATGCTGCGTACGGAGGAGAAGGTCATAGAATACCGCACGGAGCCGGTCATCTGGGGCGACAAATCCAATCTCAAGGATGTGGACGGAAAAGAATTGGAGGCTAAGAACTCGGTGGTCTACCAGGCCGTAGAAGACAGCCGGCTCAAATTTTTTGGCAAAAACAATGAGCAGATTACGGAGATTGAACCGGGACATGCCTATGCAACCGGAGATTTTATGGAAAAGAATCATCTGAAGCCGGGCGATCAGATTACCATTACGCATCATAGCGTATCGTTTTCTGTGACGCTGGACGGCATGGCAAAGGATGCGCTGCTCGGATCCAGCATGATGGGAAACAGCCGTTTTCTGTTTAACAAAGCGGAGATTGAGCAGCTGCTTTCCGATGACAGTATCCGCAATGGATATCAGGGACAGATCTGTTACATTGATCTGGCAGATGATACCTCATTGTCTGATATTGCATCCCTGATAGCCGGGGTTCCGGAGATTATGTTTTCCGGAACGCGTTCCATGATAAAAATGTGTTATGTCTTGGATATGATCGTGGCATTCACGATGTTAGTTCTTAGTATCTGTCTGATTCTGGTATCCTTTGTGGTACTGAAATTCTCCATTACATTTACGATTTCGGAGGAATTCCGTGAAATCGGCGTGATGAAGGCAATCGGAATCAGCAGCTTCAAGATTCGCAGTCTGTATCTGGCAAAATATCTGATGCTCGCAGTGGCAGGAGCTGTTGCGGGGTTTTTGCTCAGTATTCCGTTTTCCAATCTGATGCTGCGGTCAGTCAGCAACAACATTGTGCTTGGAGCGGACAATCATTTTGGACTTTCTGTGCTTGGAGCGGTTCTGGTCATTGTTGTGATTCTTCTTTTTGCATTCCGGTGTACCGGCCTGGTGAAGAAGTCTTCCCCTATCGATGCAATCCGCTCCGGTCAGACAGGGGAGCGTTACAAGAAAAAATCGTCTGTCC
>OGEQ01003059.1_pt1 | contig 10147 bp, 9 predicted proteins | sample 1570731 | NCBI WGS metagenome assembly OGEQ01 (sample SAMEA2582132, study PRJEB24529) | metagenome | biome: Human gut stool | place: China | collected 2011 | reverse complement strand
AAGGAGGGCGTTCTGGCCCACATGGCAAAGCACCGCCGCCGTCTGGTGCCCTGCTTCGATGCCGTCAAGACCGCCTTTGCCGCCAACCTCACACCCTGCGGCGATATTGCCCACTGGACCAACCCCAAGGGCGGCTACTTTATCAGCCTGTATGTCATGCCCGGCTGCGCTAAGCGCGTGGCGGAACTGTGCAAGAACGCAGGTCTGGTGCTGACCGGTGCAGGCTCTGCTTACCCGTACCACAAGGATCCGCAGGATTCTCATCTGCGCATCGCCCCCACTTACCCCAGTCTGGACGAGGTGGAGACCGCTTCCGAGCTGCTGTGCGTCTGCGTGCGTCTGGCCGTTGTGGAAAAGCTGCTGGCTGATATGGCCTAAGGCTTAAAATAATTTGTATATTCTCCTCTGCGGGGCTCTTTGCAGGGCTGGCAGGGGAGTTTTATCACAGAAAGGTCGGCACGACGGCTGCTCTGTGAGGAGAGGAACCGTCGGCAAAACTTGCGGTTCACAACAAAAACGGCTGCGGCTGCACAGCCGCCGCTTTTGGAGGTTCCCGACTTATGAAAACAAAAGGCAAAGCATGGCAGCTGGTCGTTACCGCGCTGCTGATCGTTGTGTTTGTTTACACCGCCTTTTTTGGCGTGGCGGCAAAATATGGCGATGTGACCACCACCTACATCAAGGGTGCAAAGGATATCCGCTTTGGTGTGGATATCAAGGGCGGCGTCAACGTCACCTTTGTGCCCTCGGATGGCTATGATGCCACGGACGAGCAGCTGGATGCCGCCCGTCTGGTCATCGAGAACCGTCTGGTCGCGTTGAACGTGACCGACTACGAGCTGTATGTGGACAACAACTCCGACAGTCTGATTCTGGAGTTTCCGTGGCAGTCCGGCGAGACGGATTTTGACCCCGAGTCTGCCATTCAGGAGATCGGCACCACCGCCTACCTGACCTTCCGCGAGGGTGCCAGCAAGGACGGCGAGCTGATTTTGGACGGCTCCATGGTCGAAAGCGCTTCGGCGCAGTACGGCGCTGTGAGCAACGGCGGCAGCTCTGAGTATTACGTTGCCCTCAAGTTCACCACCGAGGGTGCCAAGGCCTTTGGCGATGCCACCACTAAGCTGGCCGCCGATAAGGGCAGCATCAGCATCTGGCTGGACGATGAAAACGTGAGCACCGCCACCGTCAACACCGCCATTACCGACGGACAGGCTATCATCACCAGCTCGGCGTCCAATCCCTTTACGCAGGATGCCGTGGTCAAAATGGCACGCCAGATCAACTCCGGTGCACTGCCCTTTGCGCTGAGCGTGGACAGCTACTCCACCGTAAGCCCCAGTCTGGGCGAAAACAGCCTTGGCGCCATGGTGCTGGCCGGCCTGATTGCCTTTGCCCTCATCGTGGTGTTCATGACGGTGCTGTACCGTCTGCCGGGCTTTCTGGCCTGTATCGCACTGGCCGGTCAGGTGGCCGCCACGCTGGCCTTTGTTTCCGGCTACTTCCCGGTGTTTGAGAGCTTTACCCTGACGCTGCCCGGCATCGCCGGTATCATTCTGGCCATTGGCATGGGCGTGGACGCCAACGTCATCACGGCCGAGCGCATCAAGGAAGAGCTGAAGAATGGCAAGTCCCTGGACGGCGCACTGAAGAGCGGCTTTGCCCGCGGCCTGACCCCCATCATCGACGGCAACGTGACCATTGTCATCGTGGCCATCGTGCTGATGGGTGCCTTCGGCCCCTCGGACGGCCTGTTTGCCAAGGCACTGCACTTTGTGTTCTTTGCCTTTGGCCCCTCCACCGCCGGTACCATTTACGCTTTTGGCTATACGCTGCTGACCGGTGTGCTGCTCAACTTCGTGTTTGGCGTGTTTGCCACCCGCGTCATGATCCGCGGTGCGGCCTCCATCAAGGCTCTGCGCAACCCCTGGCTGTACGGTGCTGCCAAGCTGGGCAAGGATGAGACCGAGAAAAAGCAGGTCAATTTTGTGGGTCTGCGCAAAAAGTTCCTGGTCTTTTCCTCCTGCCTGATGGCAGCCATCGTGCTGTGTGCTGTGGTGTTCGGTGTCCATCTGGACACCGAGTTCACCGGCGGTGCCATGATCACCCTGAGCTACGACGGCAGCTTTGAGATGGCACAGGTGCAGCAGACCGCCTCCGATGCACTGGAGAACACCGGCCTGACCCTGCAGACCGGCGAGAACGTGGCCACCGGTGACCAGACCCTGAAGATCTCCATGCCCGGCACCGAGACCGTGACCACCGATCAGGTGGAGGCTCTGCTGGACTCTTTGAACGAGACTTACCCGGACAACAACTTCGCGCAGCTGTCCCTGAGCAACGTCAGCGCTGCCATGGGCACCAAGTTCCTGCAGAAGAGCCTGGTAGCCGTGGTGTTTGCGCTGGTGCTCATCCTGCTGTACATCGCCCTGCGCTTCAAGAACATCGGCGGCCTGACCGGCGGCATGATGGCTGTGCTGGCACTGGTGAACGACCTGATGGTGGTGTTTGGCACCTTTGTGCTGCTGCGCACCCCGCTGGACGGCAACTTCATTGCGGCCATGCTGACCATTCTGGGTTACTCCATCAACGATACCGTTGTGGTTTACGACCGCATCCGCGAGAACCGCGCCTTGATGGGCAAGAAGGCCAGCTTTGAAGAGCTGGTCAACCGTTCGGTCAACCAGTCTGCCCGCCGTACCCTCATCACCACCATCACCACCGTGATGGCACTGGGTGTGCTGTGCATCGTGGCAAAGCTCTACGGTCTGGACAGCATCTTTACCTTTGCCTTCCCACTGATGATGGGCATGATCAGCGGCGTGTACACTTCGCTGTGCGTCTCCACCTCGGCATGGATGCTGTGGAGCGAGCGCAGCCCCAAGTCCGGCAAAAAGGCCTGACGCAAAATTCCCGCAGAGGTTCAGGAGGAACAGAACATGAAATGTCCCTATTGCGGTGCTGAGGAATCCAAGGTGATCGACTCGCGCCCTACCGAAGACAGTGAGCGCATCCGCCGCCGCCGGGAATGTCTGAGCTGCCATATGCGGTTCACGACCTACGAGGTGGTGGAAACAGTCCCGCTCGTGGTCATCAAAAAGGACAACTCCCGAGAGCCGTTTGACCGGCAGAAGCTGCTCAATGCCATGCTGCGGGCCTGCGCCAAGCGCCCCGTGAGCTACGAGGCCATTGAGCGCGCAGTCACCAGCATCGAGCAGACCCTGCTCAGTTCCTACGACCGCGAGATCCCCAGCGTGCGCATCGGGGAGCTGACCATGCAGGAACTGAAAAAGATCGACGAGGTGGCCTATGTCCGCTTTGCCTCGGTCTACCGGCAGTTTGCCGACGTGGAGAGCTTTTTCAATGAACTGAAAAAGCTCATGGGCGACCGGAAGGACGCACAGTAACCCATAATTTGCAAAGCACCGCTTTCTCTGTACAGCAGCAGGGAAGCGGTGCTTTTTGTGTTTACACAAACCGCCGGGCCAGCCATTGCAGTGTTTCCACCCGTACCTGTGCCCGGCGCAGCTCCCCAAAGGCTTCTTCGGGGGCGTTCTGCTCCAGGTGCCCGTCGGCGGTGCGCAGGGCTGCTTCCAGCTCGGTAAAATCCTCCGTGCGCAGCAGATGGTTCATCTTTTCCCGCATCCGGTCACACCGGTCGGCCCCGCGGGCCAGTGCCTGCCGGGCGGTGGGTAGGTCACTGTTGCGAATGGCCTCAATGGCACAGTCCAGGTCGGTGGAAATGTCATCGGCAAAGCGCTGTACCTGAAAGCTGCTGTAAAAGGCAGTGGCCAGCAAAGCGGCCACGATGGCAAAGCAGGCGTAGATCCGTTTCATTTCCGGCCCTCATGCACCGCAGCGCGGCGTTCCTTTTTCAAAAGAAAATAGTCCTCGGTCTCATTGCCGACAAGAAGCAGGATTTCCTGCGGCAGCAGGGTATTGGCCTGTGCCGTGCGTTCCAGCCAGGCACGGTCTTTGCCGCACCAGTGCAGGTTGTCCTCGAGCACCTGCCCATCCAGCACAAAGGGGATGGTTGCGTGGCAGTGCTCCACCCGCAGCTGCAGGTCGGACAGCCGCGCAGGTTCCTTTTCCGGCCGCAATGCCACCGAAAGAGTCCCGTTCGTCTCAATGACCGCGTAGGACACATCCCGCGGATCAAAGACGTCCTTGCCGCGCAGCGCTTCCATCAGGTCGGCCACCGTCAGGCGCAGGGTGCGCAGAGCGGTCTGGTCGATCTCTCCGTTCAGGATCACGGTTTTGGGCCGCCCGGACAGCAGGTTGAAGAATTTCTGGCTGCGGAAGCTCAGCGCGGAGCCCAGCAGCTCCAGCGCAGCAATGAGAAACAGCGGGATCAGGCTGGCCGTCACCGGAACATCCTCCGATTCAATGGAGATGGACGCCAGATTGGAGATCAGGATGGTGGACACCAGTTCTTCGGGCTGCAGTTCCCCCAGCTGACGCTTGCCCATCAGCCGCATGGCAAACAGCACGCACAGGTAGATCAAAATCGTGCGGAAGATCAACAACTTCATCGTGGAAACCTCCTGTCGGCACCCGCCGGTATGGAACCGGCTCCGGGCGGGCATACTGCTGTGCAAAGGAGTGGATGTTGTGTGCAGCAGTTGTCGTTGCATCTGGCCGAAAATCTGGCAGAGCTGGACGCCCGGTTCGGTGCCTCTGCGGATTATTATGCCAAGGAAATCATGATTTATCATTGCCGGGGCTGCATTGTGCTGTTTGACGGCATGGCCAGTCTGGATTCACTGTGGGAGCTGCTGTTGGACGCGGCCAGTCGGCAGGCGCTGCAGCAGCCCTGCCCATGCACCGGGCAGGAAGTGTATGAGCGCATCCTGCATGGTTCCGCTTCCCCGGCCGAGAGCACCCCGGTGGAGGATCTGCCGGATCTTGTCAAGCGGTTAACGGCAGGCATGGCTGTGCTGCTGCTGGATGGCTGCGCGAAAGGCATTGCCTTTTCGGTGCAGGCCCTCAAGTACCGCTCGGTGGACGAGCCGGAAGGAGAAGGCAACCTGCGCGGCTCGCGGGAGGGCTTTGCCGACCTGCTGCGGGTGAACCTGAGCCTGCTGCGTCGTCTGGTCCGTACCGATGATCTGGTGTTGGAGGTGGCGCAGGCCGACACCGCCGCAGGGACAGAGTACGCTATTTGCTACTGCAGGAGCAGGGCAGACCCCGCCATGGTGCGCCAGGTACGGCAGACCCTTGCCGCTGCAAAGCCGGAGCTGCTGCTGGACAGCAGCTATTTTGTACCGTGGCTCCTGCCCAGCCGGGCACGGCTGTTCACTCCGGTCAGCTACACCCAGCGCCCGGCGGCGGCTTCGGCCAAACTGTGCGAGGGCCGCATTGTAGTGCTGGTCAACGGCAGCCCGTCGGCCATGGTGCTGCCGGCACTTTTCTGCGAAAACTTTGAATGCTTGGACGACTACGCGTCCACTGCTGTGTTCGCCTCCTTCTTGCGGGTGCTGAACTATGCTTCCTTTTACCTCACGGTCTTTCTGCCGGGGGCGTTCGTTTGTCTGGCGGTCTATCTGCCGGAGCTGATCCCGCCCCAATTGCTGTATAAGATCGAAGCCGCCGAAAAGGCTACGCCGCTGCCCCTGTTTGCAGAAATGCTGCTGGTCATCCTGCTTCTGGAGGTCATCCGGGAGGCCGGGCTGCGGATGCCGCAGTCGCTGGGGCATTCGGTCAGTCTGGTGGCCGCCCTCATTCTGGGCGATGCCGCCATTGCCACCGGCCTGATGAGCACCCCGGTCATCTTTGTGGCCAGCATTACGTCCATTGCGGTGTTCGTCACGCCCGCTTTGTACGAACCGGCCACCCTGCTGCGCATCGGCGTAGTGGTGGCTGCGGGGCTTGCCGGGCCGGTGGGACTGGCCGGGGCTTTTTTTGTGCTGCTGCTCAGCCTGTCCGGCACCGGGATGCTGGGGGTACCGTATCTTGCACAGCATCCGTTCCCGCAAAGCCCGCTGGCCGAGGACGGCGTCATCCGGCGCAACTATCGGCACCTGTCCCGCAAGGGGTTCAACATCTGGCAGAAACGGAGGCCCCGCGCATGAATAAAACGCAGGACAAATTTTCATTGCCGGCAGTGACCCTCAGCATCTTTGCCGCGGCGGCGGCAGAGCGTCTGCCGGTATGCAGTTCGCCCCGGGCACTCCTCTGGCAGGAGGTGCTGGCTGCAGTACTGCTGATGATACTTTCTGCTTTGGCCACTCGGTTTTGGCAGTCCGGCCCGCCAAAGCCTGCCGCCTGGGCAGCTGCATTTTGCCTGCAGGTCTGGCTGGCGGTGGAACTGGCCGGAACGTTCTGGAAGGCTCTGCAAGTCTGCCGGGAAGAGTTTTCTTCGCTGGCATTGCTGGGGTTTTTGCCGCTGCTGCTCTGGGCGGGCTGGCAGATGCCTGCCCGCGCATGGGGTGCCCCGGCGCAGGTGTTGTGGTGGTTTGTGGCGGTGGGAAGCGCGGTGTGTCTGCTGGGGCTGGCCCGGCAGATGCACTGGGCCGGGCTGTTTGCGCAGGCTGCGCCGCAGAGCACGGCATTCACCGTTCCGGTCTATGCGGAATACTTTGCGGTACCGCTGCTCTGCGGCCGGGAGGAGCGGCGTGGTGTCTGCCTGCCCATTCTCACAGCCCTTGTACAAACGGCGGCAATGCTTGGCATGGCACTGGTGTTCGGTCGGACATACCCGGCGCGGGAATTGCTGCGTGCATGGAGCACCGGGACATTTTCCCGGCTGGACGCGGCGCTGCTGCTGGTCTGGCTGACCTGCGCGATTTTTCGCATCGGGGTGCTGTGCACGGCCATCCGGCAGCTGGGGCGAGTGGATGCACTGCCAGCCCGGAAGGAGGCGCAGCCATGAAACAGCGCGGAACCCGGCTCTTGTTTTACGCGGTGCTTATCGGCTGGTGCCTGCTATTCCTGCGCTGTGAGACCACCGAAAAAAGTATGATACGGGTGGTTTATCTGGAACAGAAGGAACAGACCTGGTCGGTGGGGCTTTTGTATCAGTCACCGGAAGCGGCAGCCGACGCAGCCGATGCCTCAGCCGCACTGCGCATCGCCGATGGCCGAGGGCAGACATTGGAAACAGCTCTTGCCGCCGCCGAAGCAGCCCTGCCGCAGACGGCCGATTACCGCCTGTGTGACTATTTGCTCTTCCCGGTGCAGACGGACGACGGCGTGCTCTCTGCATACGAAGCACTTGTGCTGGAACGCGGCTGCGGGCGCACAGCGGCCCGGCTTTCCTGCACGGAATTTGATCTGGAAATACTCTTGCAGTCGTGCGGAAAAACGGAGACTCTGCCCGACAAACTGCTGGACAAACTCAAAGCGGGATCGGCGGCAATGCCCCGGCTGTATGCACACGAGGAAAGCATGCTGCTTCCTGTGCTTTGCTTGCCCGAAGCACAGGAAGAGAAAGTGATGGTTTCTGGCAGCGGGGCCTTCCGCACCGGGAGCGGTGCGGTGCAGCGCCTGACAGAAAACGAGACAGAGGCGTTTCTTCTGCTGACGGGCACACCGGGCAAACGAACCTTCTGGCTGCAAGGAAAGCGTGTAACCATCCGGCGGTGCACCGTCTCAGTTGCTCTCCGAAAGCAGACGGCCACCCTGCGTCTGGACTGCCAGACGGCCTACGGCACGCCGCAGCCGGATGCGGCACAGTGTCAACAGTTGGAAGAGCTTTGCCTTGGGGTGGTACGTTCCTGCTGGCAGCAGGGAACAGACCTGCTGCATCTGCAGGAGCACAGTCTGCTGCGCACAGGCTCTCCCGACGGGTTTGACCCAACAAAAAACGCCTGCCCGCAGCTGCAGGCAGACGTTGTATTTCTGGGTGCTTGAAAAATCAGGATGCCGTAGGGAAGGTGACCGTGATGGTCGTGCCGACGTCCACCTGACTTTCCAGCTTGATGCGGGCCCCGTGGATGAGGGCAATGTGCTTGACGATGGCCAGCCCCAGACCGGTGCCGCCGGTGGCCTTGCTGCGGCTCTTGTCCACCCGGTAGAAGCGCTCGAACACACTGCTCTGCGACTCGCGCGGGATGCCGATGCCGTTGTCGGTCACGGTCAGGCTGCAATGGCCGTCCCGGGTGCAGGCTGTCACGATCTGCACCTTGCCGCCGGGGCGGTTGTAGCGGATGGCGTTGTCACACAGGTTCTGGCACAATTCATCCAACAGATTGCGGTTGCCCCGCACCGGTGCGCTCTCGCCCAGATAGGTCAGGGTGATGTAGGCGTGGCGGGCGTTCAGCTTCTGACGCTCCACACACTCCTTGACCACGTCCAGCAGGTCCACGACCTCCATTTCCGGCATGGAGGAGGTCTCGGAGGCGTTGTCCAGGCTGGACAGCTGCAGGATATCGTTCACCAGCTGGATCATCCGGCTGGCTTCGCCATGGATCTTCTGGGCAAAACCGGGCACATCCTCCGGCTTGGCGATGCCGGTCTCGATCAGTTCCGCATACCCGGAAATGCTGGTCAGCGGTGTCTTAAGCTCGTGGCTCACATTGGCGGTGAAATCCTGCCGCATCTTCTCGTTGTTTTCCCGCAGGATGCGGTCGGCATGGATGCTCTCAGCAAAGGGGATCAGTTCCTTGTACGGGACCTTATCCTGAATGTGGTCCAGATCCTCGGTCATGTTCAGCACCGGCTGCACAAGGGCGCGGGTGAGCAGGGTGGATAGGATCGCGGCAGCCAACATCAGGGCAACGCAGCTCAGCACGATGGCCGGCAGGGCTCCGTCGTAGACCGACCACACCGTTTCGGCGTCCTGCGCCACGCGCAGGATGTTGCCGCCGGGCAGCTGCACGGCATAATAATAGGTCTCATATCCCATGGTCTGGGAATCACGGATGTCCTTGCCGATGCTGCCCTGCAGCGCCTGCACGATCTCCGGACGGGTAAGATGGTTCTCCATGGGCTGATCGGTGGCAGACTCAAAGATCACGTCGCCGTCCGGGGAGATCAGCGTAATGCGCAGGTCGCCGGTCACAAAGAAAGAAAGCTGCTGCGGCTCGCTGGTCAGGTCATACCCGGCACGGATGAGATCGCTCTCTTTTTCCAGGTCATCCCAGGCCTGGGCGATAAAAGCCCGGTGAAAGACAAAGATGCACAGTGCTGCGGTGAACAGCAGCCCCAGAAAGCCCATGAGGAACAGCCGGTAGCTGATTTTTTCTTCCATGCTGTGCGGCTTCATTCGTCTCCAGCCTCCTCGTCATCGGCCAGCTTGTAGCCCACCTTGCGGATGGTGCAAATGTAGCGTCCGGCATCGCCCAGCTTTTTGCGCAGGGTGCGAATGTGCATGTCCACGGTGCGGCTTTCCACCGAAATGTCGGTGCCCCACACCACCTGCAAAATCGTCTCGCGGGTCACCACAAGGTTGGTGTTCTCCAGCAGAAGGCGCAGCAGGCTGTATTCTTTGTAGGTCAGTTCGACAGGCTGGTTGTTCACCGTCACGCTGTGACGTGCATTGTCCAGCAGGATCTCATGGAAGCTGAGCACATTGGGCCGTTCCTCCGGAGCCGCCCGGCGCAGAGAAGCACGCACCCGGCTGAGAAACTCCATGATGCCGAACGGCTTGGAAATGTAGTCGTCGGCACCGCAGTCCAGCCCGCGCACGGTGTCCAGCTCGCTGGATTTGGCCGTGACCATGATGATGGGCAGCCGGTGCAGGGAAGGGGTGTTGCGCAGCTTTTTCAGGATGGAGAACCCATCCTCGCCGGGCAGCATCACGTCCAGGATCACAAGCTCCGGGGCTTCGGTGCGCATGGCCTGCCAGAACGGTTCGGAACTGGCAAAGCTGGCCACTTCATAACCGTTGGACTGCAGGGCATACTGCTCCAGCTCACGGATGGCGTCATCATCTTCTACGATATAGATCATTTGTCAAATTCCTCCGCAGATTGATTGTCCGGGAAGAGATACCGCTCCCGGTATTTGTCCAGTCGACGATGAAATTCTTCGCTCTCCTTGGTATCTTTGCCGTGACGCAGATCGTTGAGGTAAGCGTGGGTGTCAAAACTGTCCTGTGCTACCTCGATCTGGGCAACAGCTACATTGCTGCAGTGGTCGCACACACGCTCGTAGTTGGTCAGCAGATCGTCCAGCACAAAGCCGTACTCGATCGTGCAGGCACCGG
>OGEQ01003055.1_pt1 | contig 10172 bp, 5 predicted proteins | sample 1570731 | NCBI WGS metagenome assembly OGEQ01 (sample SAMEA2582132, study PRJEB24529) | metagenome | biome: Human gut stool | place: China | collected 2011 | reverse complement strand
CGGGTGACCCAGCGGGAGGTCGCCATGATCCACTGCCCGTTGTAGACGCCGCCCGCGTCCGACGTGTTGACGAACTGCGTACCGCCGGTGAGCTTGGCAAGGGCCTTGCAGTCCACGCGAGGGGCTTCCACCTGCCGGAAGTTAGCGGGGACGATGCCGAACGCCGCCATGAACTCCGTCACATACTCGTTGGCGGCAAGTCCCAGCGCCGCGGGAGAGGCGTCCAGCACATAGTTTTTGGATGTGTTCAGATTATCCGCCAGTGTGCGCCAGGTACCGCCGCTGAGATTCGTGCGATACACGATCTTATAATTTCCAGGGGTATTCCACGTGCCGGTGTAAATGGTCTGGAGCCGAACCGCCTTGACGGGCAGGGTATCGCGCCAATAAAAAGATTCCAGCGCCGTGGTGGAGTTGTTGGCAATACCGGCAAAATTGTAGCGGACAAGCTGCCCCGGCATGACCTCCACATAGCCGGTTTTCTTGATGGAAACGTTGGTAGACAGGCTCTTATTGGTCATGCTTGCCTTGACGATTTGACCGGCATACTCAATCTCCACCTCAATGGGCGTCTTGTCCAGCCCGTAAAACTCCGCCGCCTTGGATTCCACGATCTTGTACCGTGCCAAAGGCAGGGGCTTGCTCACCGCCAAGCCGTTTTTGTCCGTTCGGATGGTATCCACCAGCCGGTTGGTGCGGGCGTTGTAAACTTCAAAGACGGTGTTGGGGATGGGCGTCCCGGCAGGCCAGCCATTCATGGCGTTGTAGTCCGCGCTGACCTTCGTCACTTGGATTTGACCGGTGATGGGGGTATTCTGCCACTCGATTTCCGTGGTTTCGCCGCTACGGACATAAACCGTCTTGCGCTGGGTATCAGGGATATAGCCCTCATTTTCCAGTTCACGCAGATAGTAGCGGCCATCTTCCAGTCCCTCAAACCGGACATAGCCCCGGTCATCGCTGGCTTCCTGCGCGATGGGGGTGTTGCCGCTGTCATAGAGGAGGAAGGACACGCTGGGAATGCCCTCGCCGGTGATGGCATTGACCTTGTGGAGCAGGATGCCGGAGATGGCCTTGTTGGTGATCTCCAGCGTGGCGGTCTGGCCATCCCTGACCTCGACCCGATGGGGCGTGTCATCCAGACGGTAGCCCTCGGCAGCCTTCAACTCCGCCACGGTGTACCAGCCGTTTTCCGCTTCGGGGAGATAGATCACGCCGTTTTCATCGGTGGTGTAGGTGCCGACGATCTCGCCATCCATTTTCCGGATCTCAAACTGGACGCCGGGGATGCGCTCTCCGGTTTTTTCGTCCTTTTTAATGACGGTAAGCCCGCCTGCGCGGACGTTATAAAAGCGCAGAGTCTGCACCTCGCCCGCCTTGATGAGAATGGATTTCGGCGCGCCGTCCAGCACAAAGCCCTCCACGGTCTTGACCTCCCGCGCCGTAACGGTGGTGCCGGGTTCCAGATCATGGATAACGATGCGGCCATGTTCATCGGTGATGAACTCGCCGTTGCTTCTGCCCACAACAGCGCCGCTGCTGTCGGTGACAAGGAAGGTCACGCCCTTCAGCGGCGTTGTGGTGCCCTCAATATACTTTTCGATCACAAGGGTGGTGCTGGGCGTGTTGGTAAAGTGGAGGGTCTGGGTGTCGTTGGGATCAACTAAAACGGTCTGGGTGCGGCTGGCCTCGTCGATGGTGTAGCCGGGGATGGTGGCCGTTTCCGTCACCACCAGCGTTCCCACCACGCCATGGATGGTAATTTTGCCGTCCTTATCGGTGAAGTACAGGCCGTTGCTGCTGATCTGCCCATTTTCAGCGGGTACAAACTCACCGGTAGAGGTCGTCACCTTGAAGGTCACACCCTGCAAGGGCTTCCCGGTGAGGGAATCCCGCTTGTCGATCACCAAGGTTCCAGCCTTGGAGTTTTTCACGATGACCGTCTGCGTATCGCCGTTTTTGCCGATGACCACGTTTGTGGACGCACGATCCATCACATACCCTGTCGGGGCCTTGATCTCGTTGATGACATAAGCGCCGGGGGCCAGATTGGTGATCGTGATCTCGCCCTGTCCATCCGTGGTAAAAATGCCATTCTGCGTCAGGGTGCCGGTGCCGACCACGCCGTCCAGCCCCACCTCGCAGCCAGCGGCAGTGGTCACACGGAACTCCGCGCCGGGGAGGGGCTGGCCCGTGGCGCTGTCCCGCTTCTGGATGATGAGCTTGCCCTTGGGCTGGTTCTTGAAGGTCAGGCTGACCGTGCGGCCCTCCTTGATCTGAACGGTCTGGGATTGGGTATCAATGATATAGCCGTCCGGAGCCTTCGTTTCCGTCACAATGACGCTTTTGCCGGGTTTCAGGCCGGGGATACGGATCTCGCCGTGCGCATCCGTCCGGAAGATGCCGTTGCTGTCCCCAATCAGCGTGCCGTCCGCGTAGGTGATCTTGAATTCCGCGTTGGCGAGGGTCACGCTGGGGTTCACGGAACAGACCTTGCGGATCAGCAGGATGCCGTCCGGGGCGTTGTCAAAGCGGACGGTGACAACACTCTGCTCACCGCTGTCCGCCAGATAGATCGTTTCGGATGCGTTGATGATGGAGTACCCATCGGCGGGGTCAACCTCCTCCACGATATAGGTGCCGGCGGTCAGGCCCGTCCAGATGGCGGTGCCGTTCTTGCCGGTGACCTTCTGCCCGATGGTCGTGCCGCCGGTGCCGGAGGTGCCGCCCAAAAACCGCAGCTGGAAGGTGCAGCCGGGAAGCGCCTCATGGGTCACGCTGTCATACTTCTCGACAACGATGGCGTTCAGCGGGGTATTCTGGAAGGTCAGGGTCTTGCTCTCACCGCCGTGGAGGATGATCTTCTGGGTGGAGGGTTCCTTCATCTGGAAACCGGGAGCGGGTTCCACCTCGGTCACGGTGTACTCGCCGGGATAGAGCCGCTTGCCCTGCTCATGGAGCCGGATCTCGCCCTTGGCGTCTGTGAGGATATTTCCGTAATCGATGGTGGCAGGGGCCTCGGCGGATTCGCCGCTGCTGGTGTAGGTGATGTGGAACTTGGCTCCCTCCACAGGAGCGCCAGCCACGCTGTCCTCCTTGTAGATGGTGAGCCGGGGCATTTTCCGATTCCGAAAAGTGACATTCACCTCGTCACCGGCGTTCAGGCTGACGGTCTGCTCCCGGTCGGCGTTTTTGCTGGGCAGGTAGTACGGTGCGGGAACAGACTTTTCCGTAATTTTGTAGCTGCCGGGGGCCACGCGGTTCGTCACGGTACCGTCCGCACCGGTGGTCCAATCGGCGGAGAAATCACTGTCGATGCCCTCCACGGTGAACACGGTGCCGGGGATGGGCTTGGAATCCTCCGCGTCGATTTTGGTGACGGTCAGCCGGGGCATTTTCAGGTTTTCAAATACGAGGTTTTGATCGTCACCGGGGCCGAGGTAGATCGTCTGGATCGTCTCGCCGCCCACCACATAGGGGTCAGGGACGGATGTTTCCTTTACCTCATAGCTGTCAACAGGGATCGCGGTGAGAACCGCCTTGCCGTCCGGCCCGGTGGTGACGTCCTGATGATAGCCGTAATGGATGCCCTTGATCTCAAAAACCGTGCCGGGGATGGGCTGCTTGGTCTGCTTATCCAGCTTCTGGATGGTCAGATTGGGGAGCTTCTGGTCTTTGGCTGTTACAGTCACGGTGCCGCCGCTATTGACGGTAGCCTGATCCACATGGGCGCAGACGGGGGCGGTCAGCTTGGCGTAGGGGGCGGGGGCGCTGACCTCCACAAAGGCGTACATCCCCTCCGTCACATGGGGGGCGGTGATCCTGCCGGAGGCGTCCGTGGCCTCCGTGCCGATCAGCTGCCCGTCCCGGAGGATGTGGAATACCGCGCCGGGAAGGGGCATGTTGGCGTCGGTCAGCTTAATGAGCCGCACCTTTACCTTCGCGTCATTTTCAAAAACGAGCGATACGTCCCTTTTGCCGTCCCAATAGAATTCCTGACGGACTTTGCCGGCGTCCTTGCTCAGAGAGTACCCGTTAGGCGGCGTCACTTCTTCCGCCACATAGCTGCCGATGGGCATGGTATCCCAAGGCACATCCGTGAGCGCGCCGCCAGCGCCGGTGGTATAGGTGCCGGTGAAATTGTTATCCACGCCGGTGATCTTGATGACCGCCCCGGCAAGGCCCTTGGTGGGATCGTCCGCGTCCACCTTGCGGATCTTACCGGTGGCGGTGACGGTGGGGGTGTCTGTAAAGGTGATCGTCACGGTGCTGCTGCCGCTGTTCGGCAGAACGACATATTCAGGCCCCGCGTTGTCGATCTCGTAGCCGTTCGGAGCCGCCGTTTCCGTTACAGCGTAGGTTCCGGCGTCCAAGGGAGAGAAGGTATAGGTGCCATCCGCGCCAGTGACGATGTCCCTGGAGAAAGAGCCGTTGGTGGATTCCACATGGAACCGCGCTCCGGCAAGGCCCTTGGTGGGGTTGGTGGCGTCTACCTTCTTGACCACCAGCTTGTACTGCTCATTCGTGACGGTAAGACTGCCGATCATAACGCTCTGGACGGTGCTGGCGGGGTGGGCGGCAGAGCCAGCGCCGGTGAAGGAATACTCTTTTACGGCGCAATCGCCCCAGACATCCTGCTTGCCCAGATCCAGGATATATTTCGCCCGGTCCCGGAATGTGGTGCCGTCGCAGGTCTGGTCGATGCTGGTATAGCTTGCGCCCTTCAGCGAGTTCCAGACGTACATCAATTCCTCCGCGCAGGCGGTGGCGGGATCACCCAGGGAGCCGTCCTTATACCGCCACACGATGGCCTGTACCCAGGCGTTCATGTACCAGCTATAACCGGAATCCCAGATGTCATCCACGCCCAGGGCGTGGGCCTTGTCCGTGAAGATGTCGAGGGAGTGGGCGTAGTAATAGGCCATCATCATTTTGACGGTGGGATCGGTGACGGGCTTCGGATCGCCCCATGTCTGACCGATCAGAGAGGTGCCCATGCCGCCGCCCTTCGTCCCGCAGAAGCCCACGGAGGTCTTTCCGGCCACGCCGTAATACATCTGGTGCATTGTGCATCTGCCAAGGCTGGCGGACTGATAGGAAACGCCGCTCATGCCGAACCGCTCTAATTTGATGGTGTCGGCCCCTGCCGCCAGCGCGGCAGTGGGGAGCAGGCCGAGAACGCAGATCAGGGCCAGCAGCATCGCGGTCACGCGATTTTTCAATGAATGCCATGTCTTTTTCATCGTTATTTGACCTTTCTTTTTAGATTTGCTCATAAGAAATGGCCTTCCGGCAATGCTGGAAGGCCATGTGAGTCTGTCGATAAAGCAGAAGATTCTCCGCGACGGTAAGGAAGGGTGTGCGCGGGAAACCCAAGAAGGGGAAACGGGCGATGCGCCGCCAGTGGCGGAGAAAGCGAGCCCGTTTCGAGGAAGGCTCCCGGCTTTCGGGCGCAAAGCGCACGGAAACCGGCTGGGCCAACGGTGTATTCCTGCACCATGCGGGGAGAAAAAACTTTTTCGACACGCTGAAATGGCCTTCCGGCAATGATGCTGGAAGGCCATGTGAGCATATTGAGTTGCGGATAGGTTATGCGTAGGGATTGTGCGCGTTGGGAGCACCGACGAACAGGAAGCAGATCGTTTCGCCCTCATCAGTTGAGATCCCGACGCCGATGGTGTCGCAATCAGGGTTTATCATCGTCTGGAAGTGGCCGGGAGAATTCCGCCAATTCTCTACCGCCCGCCCTGCGATCTCAGCGGCGGGCACATTTGCGAATGCGGTGATGTTCGATCCAAATCCATGGGGATACCCGGAGGCCGCTACCGCCTCACACTCCACCTTGTTCTGGTGGTATGTGACACGCAGGGACGCGCAATGCTGCGCCGCGTCCATCAGAGCCGCGTTGACCGTCAGCTCAGGCGCGCCGTTTTCCTGGCGCACCTGATTGACCAGCCGGACGATCTCCTGCCGTGCCGCGTCTGTCTGACTGACGCCGGATTCCGGAATGCTCGCGCCTTGCTTGCCGTCAACTACCGTCAGCGTTAAAGTGGCGGTCTGGCCGTGCTGATCGGTCACGACCACGTCGGATGTGCCGCTGCTGACCGCGATAGCGGTCCAGAGGCCGGAGGCATTCTCAACGCGGATGACATTGGGCTGCGTGGAGACCACACTTTTTATATCCGCGCTGGGACTGATATTCAAGCCGCTGCGGTCTCCGGGGCGGAGGGCGCTGCCCTTGTAGCTGCTGACGCGGATGCCGGATGCGGCAGGGGCGATCCCCGTGTATGGATGCCCGGTGTCGATTTGGACTCCGGCGTTCCAATAAACATTGAAACCGACCTGCTTGCCCATGTCCCGCAGCTTCACATAGTTGTGTCCCGCAATGTTGTAGGCTTGCATTTCCACCTGTTGACCATCTACAAAGATGGGCTGCCAGGTAGGTTCCGCCGTGATCCCGGTCGCGACCGCGATAGAGCCGCCGGTCAGCGCCGCGCCGACCACCATGCCGGTGAGCATCATACTGACATTCTTTCTCACGTTTTTGCTCTCGTTCATCTTTCTGCCTCCATTCTAATTATGTATGTGTGAAAATCTTCTTCGCAGCTTCACCATATCACAAGTGGAGGGCAGAAGTCGAACAGAACTGATTCGGCAAAAGGGAGAAAGATTCAGACCTCCGCTGCGGTGACGCACCAGCGCTGGTCCCGCTGGTTGCGGACGCAGGTGTAGAGCGTCAGCATATTTTCGCCGGAGTCCGCAAGACCGCCGCGGTCTGTCTCGCTGACCTTGAATACATCCGTTACCTTGTAGGTGCGAGTGCCCAACTTGGTGGTCAACGTGATTTTATCCCCGATGTCCAGCGTGTGGATCTGGCCGAAATAGCTGTTGGCGCCCCGGTTATGGGCGGCGAGGCAGACGTTGCCGTTCCAGATGGAGGTGTCCTCGAAGTGTCCGACGCCCTTGGCAAGCGTCTTGCTGTCCGTCCCCTGATAAATGCGGACGCTCAGATCCAGCGAGGGGATCTCCAACCTGCCGAGGGAGCCATTTTTGTAGTAGAGGTCGCTGGTCACCTCCGTGAACAGCACGGCGGGCTGATAGCCGCTGCCGCCATTCACTGTGCTGCCGGGTGTGACAACGCCGGTGGCGCTGCCGCCAATGACCGCGCCGGACGCGGGAATACCACCGGGGGCAAGGTTGGGCGTGAGGTACTCGCCGGTATGGAGCGAATTCATGCTCTCTGAGCCAAATGCAGGCGGAATAAGCGCGGCGTTCTTGCTCATGTCGGCGTTTTTCATATCGCCGCCATCCGCCGTGTGGATGACCTCAATAGATGTGTCCTTTCCAAAGTCATAATCGTCCGGCGCGGCGATGCTGTACTCTAACGCATACGCCGGAGCCGCCAGAGCCGCTGTCATGCAAAGGCTCAGACAAAGGGTAATGATCTTTTTCATTCTGTATCCTCCTCATCCGCGTTTTCTTTTCTGTGCTTCACCAGCAGCGCACCACCGACACCCGCGCCTGCCGCAGCCACGATCCCAATGGGGATGAGCACATAAGACCAGCGGAACGCGGACGCCGTGGCGGGTGTCTCCGCAGGCTCCGTGGGCTGAATGGGCGTTCCCTCAAAGATGGCGACATAGCGGACACGGTTCAGGGCGATCCGGCTGACGGTTCCGGTATAATCCGCCGTGACGGTGTAGCCTTTCACATAGCTGCTGGTGGCGCTTCCGGAATATGTGGCAACGGCCGTGTAGCGATCCGCCACGGCGTAGCCGTCCAGATTGGCGGTATTGTCCGTCTGCCACTGGATGTCCGTGAGCGTCAGGGTCTTGCCGTTTTCCGTAATGGTTTTGGGAAGATACTGCGTATCCTGCTCGGCAAGGTTAGGATAGCTGCGCTTGGTGGAGATTTCCTTGGTGGCAGTGCCGTAGCCGGACGGCTCCACCTGCACGGTATCAAGTCGGAGCGTCAGGGTCCCCATGAGGCCGTCATCCGTGATGAATTCCCGCTCCTGCGGCAGCAGCGCCAACACAGATTCCATATCTTTCTTGGCACTTTCAACGGAAATGTGCTCCGTGTGTTGGCGGCTCTCGTTTTCAGGAAGCTCCTGCTTCAGAAGGTCCGTCAGAGTGTACTGAAAGCCGTCCTGCCGAAAGTCCGAGCGGGGAATACCGGCAGGATCGTCTTCGGGGCTCAGGTCATAGATCTTTTTCAGCTCCGTACCATCGTCACTGCGAACGATGGCGGTGGGGTAGCAGACCTTGGCATTCGGTGCCGCAGGTTCAAAGTCCGCTGCCAGCGCGGTGGGCGTCAGCGCCAGGGTCAGGCACAGCGCCGCGGCGCAAAGGGAAAGCATTCGTTTCATGTTGTTATCCTCTTTTCTTCATTTTATAGTGATCTCTTGTCTGCTCCAGCAGGAGGTCATATTCCCAAGGCTCCACTTCTAAGGAGAGGTAGGCCCCATCCTTCGTCATGCCGTCCACCCGATAGCGCAGCACCAGAGGAAGCTGCCGCTGCTTTTTCACATCCTGGGGCGAGAGCCAGCCAGCACCTTCTACAAAAACAGCGCGAATGGCGGAATCGTAGTTTTCTTCATAGCCCTGCCAGAGAAGGGCCTCCCGCAGCTCTTTCCGCAGCTTCTTGCGCTGGGGAACGGGGATCAGGCGCTCCGGCTCCAGCAGAAAACGGGGACGCAGGTTTTCCAGGCAAACATCCAGCGCGTCTTTCAGGGCAGCGTTCTTTTTCGTCAAGCCGCCGCGCCAGTGATCTGCTGCCAGAACATCCTCACCCTGGGCATCGCCGGGGAAAAGACGCACACAGCGGATGAGCTCATAGGCGTGGGTATCATCCGCCATGCCGAGGACACGGGCCCCATCCATGGGGAGTGTCCGGTAATGGGAAATCGCATCATTCAACGTAGAAAAACGCTTCACACCCCAGCCGGATCTTCCGGGCCGAAGATCGTCCACGGTGTAATAGGTCATGCTCATGCAAGTATCCTCCTCACTTCATTTTTATACCGCCCATTGTGGGGGCGTCCGTCTGTTCCTGTGTCATCAGTTCCTCCAGCTTTTCCCGCGCCCAGTCCGGTAGGTATTTTTCGTCCAGCACACCGATGAAATCCTCCCGGTTCCATCTGGCTGTTTCGCCGTCCGAGAGGCAGGTGGCAAAGACTGCTCGACCACTGGAATGCGGCTCGCATCCAAAGCCGCTCCGAGCATACAGAAGTTGGTAATCCTGCCCCCAATACTGCTCCCGCAGCGCCTCCGGCGACAGCACCAGCACCTTGCCGGTGAAGTCCTGCTTCGCACGGTCACCAACGCAATGCTCCGCGCCAAAGAGATTTAACGCCTGCACCGCCTTGCGGTAGAAAGTGACGAAGCCATCCAGCACGGCCGGATGGCTTCGGACAACAAAGTCGCTGTTGTGGTTGATGTCTTTGGGAATGCAGGCGTGCTCCGCCCACTGCTTGTTGGCATGGCCGAAGCGCCCGTCCCACTTGAGTTCGTGCAAGGTGTTGGCAAGCACCCACGCGGTGCGCTTGTAGCCGTATTCCTCCAGCACCGGCGTGATGCAGTTCTTGTCCAGATGCATTCCGTCGAAATTCTGGCGGATGGCGTCCTCGATGGCGTTGCGGCAGGCGATGTTCGCCTTGTGGCTCTCCCGCCAGAGGGAAAGCTCGTTCCGATCTCTCGCCTCGGCAGAGGAGTAGGGGTAGAGATAGGTGTCATTCATCCTGAGATCTCCTCCTTTTCCAGCAGGCGGCATACGCCCTCCATCTGCACACCGGAATCCTCCAGCATGGTGCGAACATCATCGTCCAGCTCGTCGATGAGTACATCTGCGGCGGTTTTCTCCGCTGCCTGCACGATGACTCTGCCCTCCTCTACAAAGGACTCCAGCGCGGCAGTGGGCGAGATCCCCGCCTCCGCCAGCTGACAGGGTGGAATTTCAAGGCCGGAGCATTGGGGTTTGCGTTCACAGGCACCGCATGCCGTTTCCGTCATTCCGGCCTCCATTGCCATCTGGCTTCTCTCCGCCAGACGGGAGATCAGCTGCGGCGTTACGGTGGAAAGCAGAGAAATGGTTTTCAGCAGCTCTGCCACGGTGGGATCTCCCGGCAGCAGCAGAACACAGCCGCTGTCGGTATGGAGGATCAGGTCGCTGAC
>OGEQ01003050.1_pt1 | contig 10183 bp, 7 predicted proteins | sample 1570731 | NCBI WGS metagenome assembly OGEQ01 (sample SAMEA2582132, study PRJEB24529) | metagenome | biome: Human gut stool | place: China | collected 2011 | reverse complement strand
TGGTATCCGGTCAGCAGTTCATCCTGACCACGGAAGAAATTATGGGAACCGCCCAGAAAGCTACGATTTCTTATAAGAATCTGAAAAACGATATCAAAGTCGGTACAACGATCCTCATTGATGACGGCCTGATTGAGATGACGGTAGAAGAGATCAGAGGTGAAGAGATTGTCTGCAGAGTAATCAACGGTGGTTTTGTATCCAACCATAAGGGTGTGAATGTGCCCGGAGCAATTCTGTCCATGCCGTATATCAGTGAAGTGGATCTGGCAGATATTGTGTTTGGTGTAGAGCACGGATTTGACTTTATCGCAGCTTCCTTTGTCAGAACCAAGGAAGATATTCAGGAAGTGCGCAAGATCGTAGAGGACAGAGGCAGCAAGATCAAGATCATCGCCAAGATCGAGAACATGCAGGGAATCCAGAATCTGGAAGAGATCATTAACGTGGCAGACGGTATCATGGTAGCACGTGGTGACATGGGTGTCGAAATTCCTCTGGAAGAAGTACCTATTCTGCAGAAGAAGATGATCAAGATGGCGGTGGCACAGGGCAAGCATGTAATCACTGCGACCCAGATGTTGGAATCCATGATCAAGAATCCCCGTCCTACCAGAGCTGAGGCAACGGATATTGCCAATGCGATCTATGACGGAACCACAGCCATCATGCTTTCCGGCGAGAGCGCAGCCGGTCTGTATCCGGTAGAGGCTGTTAAGACTATGTCCCGCATTGCGGAGAGAGCAGAGCAGGATATTGACTACCGCGGAAGAATGCAGAGAGTCAAGGAAGACAGACAGGAGACTCCGGATATTACCACGGCAATCTCTTATGCAACCTGTAGCGTGGCATCTGACCTGAAGGCAGCAGCCATCATCACTGTTACCATGTCCGGATTTACCGCGAATATGATCGCACGTTATAAGCCCGGATGCCAGATCATCGGTTGTACATTGGATGAGAAGGTATACCGTCAGTTAAATCTGCTGTGGGGTGTAAAACCTGTCATGATCCAGAAGGAGCGGACCACGGATGCTCTGTTCGAGGAAGCGGTATTCAAGGCAAAGCAGGCAGGTCTGGTGAAGACCGGTGACACAGTTGTCATTACCGCAGGTGTACCCCTGGGGGGGGTAGGTGAGGCCTTCGGTGGCCGCCGGGTAGAAGTGGAATAAAGGATCGTGTTATCAATCTATCATAAAAAGGTATGCAAATGCCATGAGAATAAAACAACGGAAATGAGAGAGTATGGGAAAAATAGTATATCTCATGGGGAAAAGTTCCTCGGGGAAAGATACTGTTTTTAAAGAACTGATGAAAGAGGGCACGATGGATCTTCGGACCATCGTGCCTTATACGACAAGACCGATCCGGGCCGGGGAAGAGAACGGTGTGGAATATTTTTTCACAGATGAGACCGGTTTTCAGACCCTGAGGGAACAGGGAAAGGTCATAGAGGACAGAGCTTATAATACGGTCTATGGCATCTGGCGGTATTTTACAGTGGATGACGGACAGATAGATTTGACCACGAAGAATTATCTCATGATCGGAACACTGGAAGCCTATGAGAAAATGATTGCTTATTTCGGAACAGAAGCTATTTTGCCGGTCTATATTGAGCTGGATGACGGTGTACGCCTGCAGCGGGCACTGGACAGGGAACTGCGACAGGAGAAGCCGAAGTACGAAGAGATGTGTCGCAGATTTCTGGCGGACAGCGCAGATTTCTCCGAAGAAAAGCTGGCGGCAGCAGGGATCCGGGACAGATTCGAGAATACAGATCTGACAAAATGTCTGAAAGATATTACAAAGTACTTAAAAGAAGCCGGAATATAGCCGAAATACTGATAACAGAGAAGAAAAATGCCGGAATATAGCCGGTAAACAGAGGAAAAGAGGTGGGCGTATGGAAATGAGAGTAAATCAGATACAGCAAACGGCTCCCGTGGAGCAGGTACAGAACACAGCGCCCACGGACGGCAGTTTCAAGTTCATGTTGGCGAGCCATGTGGAGGAAGCAGAACTTCAGGAGCGACTGACGAACCTGATGGCGGAGATCACCACAGAGGGCGAAAAGCTGGCCAAGAAACGGGATGTGAAGGATATGCGACATTACCGTGGGCTGGTCAAGGAATTTCTCAATGAAGTGGTGACCAGATCCCATTCTTTTTCCAGAGAGAACTTCCTGGATCGGAGAGGCCGGCACCGTGTGTATGGCATTATCCGGCTGGTGGATGAGAATCTGGATCAGCTGGCACAGGAACTGATGAAGGATGAAAAAGACAATCTGGCGATCCTGAATAAGATCGGAGAGATCCGGGGACTGTTATTGGATATCTTTACCTGATGAAAATACAGGAAACGCTTGCGTGATTCGCAAGAAGGCAGTACGATAAAAGCAGGACCAAAAAGACAATAAGATACGGACAGGGGGAATACCAATGGCAACATTTCATGACATCATAGGTCAGGAACAGATTAAAGAGCATTTACAGAACGCCATTTCGGCGAAGAAGATTTCCCATGCTTATATCATCAACGGTGAAAAATCCTCCGGCAAAGAATTTATTGCCAGAGTATTTGCCATGACCCTGCAGTGTGAAAAGGGCGGAACCGAGCCTTGTCAGGAATGCCATTCCTGTAGGCAGGCGCTGTCGGACAACCAGCCGGATATTATCTATGTCAGCCATGAGAAGCCGAATACCATTAGCGTAGACGATATTCGTGCGCAGATCAACAACGATATCGCCATCAAACCTTACAGCAGCCCGTATAAGATCTATATTATGAACGAGGCAGAGAAGATGACGCCCCAGGCGCAGAATGCAATCCTGAAAACGCTGGAGGAACCGCCTGAGTATGCAGTGATCATGCTGTTGACTTCTAACGTGAATTCTCTGCTGCCGACGATTTTAAGTCGTTGTGTGGTACTGAACATGAAGCCGGTAGCCGATGAACAGGTGCGTAATTATCTCATGCATCAGCTGCAGGTGCCAGATTATAAGGCAGAGGTCTGTGTGGCATTTGCCAGAGGTAATATCGGCAAGGCGAAATCTCTGGCGTCCAGTGAGGACTTCGATAATATTAAGAATGAAGCGTTGTCGCTATTGAAATATATTCAGGATATGGATCTGGGTGAGATCACCGCAGCGATCAAAAAGATCACGGAATATAAGCTGCAGATCAATGATTATCTGGATCTCATCGCCATCTGGTACCGGGATGTGCTCCTGTTCAAGGCAACCAGTGATGTGAACCATCTCGTTTTTCGTGAAGAGATCAGTGCCATCCGCCGCGTGGCCCAGCGCAGCAGCTATGAGGGAATCGAGGAAGTCATCGAAGCCCTGGATAAGGCGAAGAGGCGCTTGGATGCTAATGTAAACTTTGATCTGACCATGGAACTTTTGATGCTGGAGATCAAGGAGAACGGTTAACAGAAAGACACGAATAAGTAGAAAGTGAAATGGAAAGTGAAATTATTTTACTTTCCATTTCACTTTTTGAGTTTTAGATTTCATATTTTGCGCATTTGATTTCACTTTCTTGCATAAAATAAAATATAATGTTAAAATTTAAAATGAAAAGGAGAAAAGTAAAATGACGAAGGAAGAATTGTTAAATAGATTACAAGATATTCAAAAAGAAAAATGTGAATCAGCAACTTTGGAACTAAAGAGTGCGGAAAAAGGATGTACACAGAAACTATATGATAGTTTGTCCAGTTTCTCCAATCAGGATGACGGAGGTACCATAATATTTGGTATTGATGAAAAGCAAGATTACAAAGAAGTTGGGGTATATGATCCGCAGGATATTCAGAAAAAGATTAATGAACAATGCTTACAAATGGAGCCAATCGTGCGGCCGGTAATGACAGTAGTGGAAAAATCGGGAAAATTCTTTGTGGCAGCAGAGATACCCGGAGTAGATATTGCAGAAAGACCGGTATTTTATAGAGGAAAAGGACGCTTGAAAGGTTCATATGTACGGGTTGGTGACAGCGATGAACCTATGACGGAATATGAAGTGTATAGTTATGAAGCATACCGGAAAAAGTATCAGGATGATATCAGGGAAGTTCCAAGAGCTACGATGAGAGCATTGGATAAATCCGCGTTAGAGCATTATATGATACTTTTAAAAGAGGGAAAAAACAATTTATCTAAAATGCCGGATGACAGTATTCAGGAACTCATGAGTATTACACGGAATCATGAGGTGACTTTGAGTACCATATTGACGTTTTGCCCATATCCGCAGGCGTATTTTCCCCAACTTTGCATTACCGCGGTTGCTGTTCCTGGAACAGAAATGGGAGAAGTAGGAGAACAGGGAGAGAGATTTCTTGATAATGAACGAATAGAAGGAAATATTCCGGAAATGTTGGAAAAGGCAATTCGTTTTGTAAAAAGAAATGGGAAAATAAAGACTATTATTAATGCTGTAAATGGAGCAAGGGAGGATCGCACAGAATATCCGGTTACTGCGGTCAGGGAGGCTGTGATCAATGCTTTGGTTCACAGAGATTACAGTATTCATACGGAAGGAATGCCGATACAGATATTAATGTATGAAGACAGAATGGAAATTCGCAATCCAGGAGGAATCTACGGCAGAATTACCGTAGACCAGTTGGGAAAGATGCAGCCGGACACAAGAAATCCTGTGTTGGCATTGGAATTGGAGACATTGGGAATTACGGAGAATCGATATTCCGGAATCCCTACAATACGAAAAGAAATGGAAAAGTATGGATTGCCCGAGCCTGTGTTTGCGGATGAAAGAGGAAGTTTTATTGTTACTTTTTATAAAGAAACTGTGGAGAGTTTAACGGAAACGGATGAAGAGACCGAAAGGCTGCTTTTGTTCTGCAAAACTCCAAGAACCAGAAAGGAAATTTGTGAGTATCTGGGACTTTCTTCCGGAACATATGCTATGAAAAAATATATTCTTCCATTAGTAGAAAGCGGCGAAATCAAGCTTACGATTCCTGAAAAGCCGAAGAGCCATAAACAAATGTATTACAGGGGATAACGGCCATAGTCAAATGGATGGAAGGATAAAATACTATGATCAGAAATGAAATGGGGAAAAAGAGATATATTATCAATATGATCTATGGAAATATTATTTTTCTATGGATATATTACATTACCATCTTTTCCGCTATGAAGGGATTTTCGGAACTGCAATCATTCATACTTTTGATAGTTGCAATATTTATGGGAGCATTGCTGGATCTGCTACTTTTGGGACGATATGCACGTAACTGGAGAAATATAGTAATAACAATCCCACTGATTCCGGGTGGATACACCATTTACACATATTTGTATTATAGGAGCGATTGGTGTAAAAAGGTGTTGTGCGTGGCGGGGATGTTCTGGGGATGCTATGTGATTGTCCTATTTGTGCGTAGAATAAAAGAAAAAGCAGATTGTCGAAGAATTATTTTATCCAGAATGAGAAGAGCCTATTGGGGAGCAAAATATGTGGGGGCATTGGTTTGTACAATGGTCATTATCATTGCTTTAATAGATACCTGTGTTTCGCATAGAAGGTTGGGATGTGTATTTGGGATAGAAGCAACGGCTTATAATGATGAAGATTCTCTGGCAGCGAATATGGAACAGGTACTGAAAATGCAGCCTGAGGAATATTCCAAACTAACTGTTGACGAAAAAGTGGAATTGCTGCAGGTGATGGCAGATATACAGGGAAGATATCTGGGGCTGGACCGAAGAGTGACGGTGAAAACATCTTCATTGGAGAATGATAGATTGGGATATTACAGAGATAGCACAGCAGTGATTCAGATAGACACAGAACATTTGTCGGATGATCCACAAAGCGTACTTGAGACGCTTTATCATGAAATGTTCCATGCAGCACAGCACCAGTATGCGCATATATATGATCAGGTATCGGAAGAAAATAAGAAATCCTATTTTCTGATGGATGCGGAAATATATGCGGAGGAGATAGAGAATTATGTAAATGGAGAAAATGATATTCTGGAATATTACTCACAAAAATTGGAGCAGGATGCTCGTGCACATGGGATTATAGATGCACAGCAGGTGTATGACAGAATAGAGGAATATCTGACAACACAGGAAGAAAATGCAGAACCTGCGCAACAGGAGGAGACAGATGTAAGTGATGGGAATATATTTGCAAAAGAGGAGCCACTCGTTAGCAAGGAAACATTTTATCGTGGAGATACGGTTATGCAAATTCAGGATTATGAATATGATGAGCAGAATCGTTTGACAATGGAGAATATTTATCAGCTGGATGAAAACACCGGAGAAATGGGGTTATCTTTTCGGTATGACTATGCGTATGATGACGACTTTTGTTATCAAAATATGACTTATACAAATGAAAACAACAGGGTGGCAAAAACAATTTTGGATGCCAATGGAAATGCAATACTTTCACAAGAAATAATACGGGGAAATTTGTATTCGCAAACGTATTCTTATAAATATAGTATGAATACGGAGAGTAGAAAAGAAATCTATTGTTATGCGGGAGAGGGCAAAGATTTTTTTTATTATGATGTGACTTTATACAATCGTCATGGAGAACCGACTTTCCAACTGGTACAAAGACCTGATAGCAGCATTTCGGTATGTAAGATAGATTATGAATATAATGATGAAAACCAGTTGGTTCGTATAACGAAAACATACAGAGATGGAGAGAATAGAGAGTCTAGCGATGATACGATTGTGGAGAGCAATTATACATACGGAGAAGACGGGGGGATGGAAAAAGAAGTTTGGATGTCCTGTACTGCGGGAAGTACAACTCATGGGGAAACAATATTATATCAGTATGACGAACTGGGACGGGAGATACGGAGAGAAGAGCATAGTCTGACGGATGAAGATACCATATGGGTAAAGATGACGGATTATAGCACATAAATTAGGAAAATATTGAAATAGAAAAATACATGCGTTATAATAAATATGTCAATATTATACAGGATTTAAGTTAACGGAATCAGGTGAAATTATGATGGCGGATTACTCAAAAGGCTATACTGTGGCGGAAGATCGGGCATTAGATGAATTAAAGGAGGTAATAGTAAAGATAGCTAAGGTTCGTCAGCAAATTTTAAAGAGTAAAAAAGAGATGGAAAATTGCAAGCTTGTGGTTAAGTATAATGATGAAAAATATTTTGAATTAAGATGTTTGCTTGATACCCGTTCCAATGATGATGGGAGTAAAACAGGATATCAATTATTTGTGTCTTCTCATAATGATGAACGTAATGTTTATGTGATACCTAGAGCAGATGTGATGGGTATTAAAAAGTTGACGAATCCAGCAGAGGCAATAGATCATTATGCTGCTCATTTATTCTCACGTGCTGAGGGTGAGTTTGATTTTATGCAATATGCAGAAGATTTTTAATTAATACAATAAATTAAAGTGCGGTCTTTTTTAAAAGAGTTTTAAAACCTCTCAAAAACTGACCGCACTTTTGTATTTTCAACGATGCTTATGTTAAGTGAATCAACTATTATAGCTGGTGTGGATAAATCAAATGGTAAGGTTGTGTTATTACCAGTAAAAGTTCCTAATAAACATTAATCGGAGAATATTAATATGGAAAAATATAACATCTTTTTAGGAAGTGATATTGCGAATACTTACGATGATGCAAAGAAATTTACTTTGGATAGGGTTGAAGAATATGTAGAGTTTGACAATAAAAAATTGAAACTAGTATTGAGTCATATAGAAGAATTCAATGGAAATATATTTTCATTGATATTTTGGCTGAGAGATTATCATATAGCATTAGCCTCTAAGCATTTATTAGAAAATGATATTTCAGGATTTAAAGAAAATGCTTCTATTGCAGGTTTCTTAGGTATTTTATCTGAATATGATTTTCAATGGGCGTACAACGGAATTAATACAAATTTCTTTTTTATGAGTTTGCTTTCAGATAATCAAAAGTTGATTGATTATTTAATTAAGCATCGTGATGAAATTGTCGATATTTCAGTCCCCTATAAACGAACTGATACCAGACCTTTTTTTAATGCGAACACTTTATTGGCGTTAAGTGGCGATTGGCAATTATTAAAAGAACGCGCACTCACGTTCTTAAATGATGAGAAAAAAGCCCGTAGTGATTTAAAGCGCATTCCCGATCATGAATTTTATGTGGCACTAGCAGATAAAAATATAAAAGGAATGCAAGAGGCTTTAGATAAATTACTCGAACTTAAGCTTGCTAAACGAGCAGCAAAAGACACACTTTTACATTTTGATTTTTACTTGCAACCGCAAGTTTTAATGTATGCCAAAATCGCAGCAATCCACGGTTTTGATTTGGGTATTGATAGCCCTATAGCGCCAAAAGAATTGATTGATATAAATCCATTAGTGGAATATAAAATTCCTTATGATTTTATGAAATCATTTGATTTTGATGCGCCCCATCAAGTTTGGGTAAATTATGTCAAACAAAGAATGGAAGAAGCGAAGCAAAAGAAAGTTGAAAATAAAAAAGGATTTTGGGCTTCGCTGTTTTGTAGATAAGTCCGGGAATGATAATAAAAGTGCGGTCAAAAACACAAGTGATTTTGACCGCACTTTATTATTGGCTAGAAGGGATTATTCCGCGTCTTCTTTTGCCCATTCTAATGAGCGTTTAACCGCTTTTTTCCAACCTTTATAACGACGTTCACGTTTTTCTTCATCATTATCTGGTGTGAAGGTACGTTCTACACGTGCTTTGTCGTGAAGTTCGTCCAAATCTTTCCAGAAACCAACCGCAAGACCAGCAAGGTAAGCTGCACCAAGTGCGGTTACTTCTTTCACCACTGGGCGTTCAACATTCACATCTAAAATATCCGCTTGGAATTGCATTAAGAAGTTGTTGTTGGTTGCGCCGCCATCGACACGTAAATGTTGTAAGCGTTGACCTGAGTCAGATTGCATTGCTTCTAATACATCACGGGTTTGGTAAGCGATAGATTCAAGGGTTGCACGTACAATATGGTTACGGTTAGAACCACGAGAAAGACCAAAAATTGCACCGCGTGCATACGGATCCCAATATGGTGCGCCTAAACCGGTGAATGCTGGTACGACATATACTCCGTTGCTATCTGGGACTTTTTGTGCGAAGTATTCGGAGTCGTGACTGTCATGAACAATTTTGAGCTCATCACGTAACCATTGGATTGAAGCGCCTGCAATAAATACAGAACCTTCAAGTGCGTATTCAGGTTCACCTTTGGCGTTACATGCAATGGTAGTTAATAGGCCATTTTTAGAGGTTATGGCTTTATCACCGGTGTGAAGCAACATAAAGCAGCCTGTACCATAGGTATTTTTCGCTTGGCCTGCGCGTGTGCAAAGGTGGCCGTAAAGTGCCGCTTGTTGGTCACCCGCGATACCTGCAACAGGAATACGTACGCCGCCTTTACCCCCGATGTTGGTTTGGCCATACACTTCGGACGAATTACGTACTTCAGGCAACATAGAGCGTGGAATATTTAATAATTCCAACATTTTGTCATCCCATTTTTTCGTATGGATATTAAATAACATGGTACGGGATGCGTTGGTGTAATCCGTTACGTGCACACGGCCTTGGGTTAATTTCCATACAAGCCAAGTATCTACGGTACCAAATAGAAGCTCACCGCATTCCGCTTTTTCACGAGCACCTTCTACATTGTCTAAAATCCATTTTACTTTTGTACCAGAGAAATAGGGATCTACCACTAAACCTGTGGTGTTGCGGATATATTCTTCATGACCATCCGCTTTCAGTTTGTCTGTAATATCTGCGGTACGACGACATTGCCACACAATCGCATTATAAATCGGTGTGCCAGTTGCTTTTTCCCACACAATGGTGGTTTCACGTTGGTTGGTAATACCAATTGCCGCAATTTCATCTGAGGTAATGCCTGCTTTTGCAACCACTTCGTTTAATGTTGAACTTTGTGTTGCCCAAATTTCCATTGGATTATGTTCCACCCAGCCTGCGCGTGGATAAATTTGTGTAAATTCACGTTGGGCGATTTCGACAACATTCGCATTGTGATCTAATAATACTGCACGAGAGCTTGTGGTACCTTGGTCCAAAGCGATGATGTATTTTTTGTCTGTCATGGTTCTATTCCTTAGAGTGCTTGCACTC
>OGEQ01003043.1_pt1 | contig 10216 bp, 7 predicted proteins | sample 1570731 | NCBI WGS metagenome assembly OGEQ01 (sample SAMEA2582132, study PRJEB24529) | metagenome | biome: Human gut stool | place: China | collected 2011 | reverse complement strand
AGGATAAGCTGATGAAAAGCATTCTCGTAGAAAGTGGTGCTGACTTGTTGATTTACGGAATGGGAGAAAAACCGGTGGTGGAACTGATAAGAAGATTCAATGATAAGCGGCTATCACTAAATACCATTCCGCAAATTGCTTACCTATGCAAGACAACGGATTTCATCAGTAAAGAAGGAGATATCCGTCTCTTTTCTCATGCTGAATGTCTGAAAGACAAGAAGAAGCAGGCTGCCAATTTCCGCCACATTGAAGAAGAGAGTAATAAATATACTGCTTCCCGTATTACACAGGAAGTAGATGGTATGACTGTTGTTGTCAATCCTCCTTACCCACCCCTGACGGAAGCTGAACTCGATCATTCGTACGATTTGCCCTACACCCGTCTGCCTCATCCCAAATACAAAGGCAAGCGAATTCCGGCATACGATATGATTAAGTTTTCGGTAAATATCCATCGTGGGTGTTTCGGTGGTTGTGCATTTTGCACGATCTCGGCACATCAAGGAAAGTTTATTGTAAGCCGCAGTAAAGAAAGCATTCTTAAAGAAGTAAAGGCACTAATGGAACTCCCCGATTTTAAAGGGTATCTGAGTGACCTTGGCGGTCCATCTGCCAATATGTACCGGATGAAAGGGAAGAATCCGGATATCTGCGCCCAGTGCAAGAAACCTTCTTGCATCTCCCCTGTCATCTGCAAAAACCTGAATGCAGATCATACGCCGTTGTTAGATATATACAAAGAAGTGGACAGCATGCCGGAAATCAAACGTTCGTTTATCGGTAGCGGCATTCGCTATGACCTGCTCTTGCACCGGTATGCGGATGACAATCTGAACAAGGCAGCCCATACCTATATGGAGGAACTGATAGCTCACCATGTCTCCGGCCGCCTCAAAGTCGCACCCGAACATACGGAAGACAATGTCCTGAAGATGATGCGCAAACCTTCATTCGAGCTTTTCGGGCAATTCAAAAAGATATTCGACCGTGTAAACAAACAACACGGATTGAACCAGCAATTAATCCCTTATTTCATATCCAGCCACCCCGGTTGTACCGAGGCGGATATGGCAAACTTGGCTATCCAGACCAAGAAGCTGCATTTCCAACTCGAACAGGTACAGGATTTTACACCTACCCCTATGACACTGGCAACGGAGATGTACTACACAGGGTATCATCCCTATACATTGGAAAAGGTATATACGGCCCGCACGAAAGAACAAAAACTGGCACAACGTCAATTCTTTTTCTGGTACAAGCCGGAATTCCGCCGCCAGATAACACAAGCATTGCAACGAATCGGGAAAAAGGATTTAATAGGCAAGCTGTTTGGGAGGTAAGTCGCCAAGCAAGCAATAATAAGCATAAAGAGCCGGGTATGCAGATGACACGGAAAGAACGGATAAACATTCCATCCTATCCGCGTCTTGGCTCTTTTCCCTAAATACAACTTATTCCTTTACGGCAATCACTTCAATCTCCACCAGACCGTTCTTCGGCAATGTCTTGACTGCGACAGCAGAACGGGCCGGGAAAGTACCTTCGAACTGAGAAGCATATACTTCATTCATAGCAGCGAAATCACTCATATCGGCCAGGAATACGGTTGTCTTTACGACATCGTTGATGCTAAGGCCGGCTTCTTCCAGAATTGCATGTACATTCTTGAATGCCTGTACGGTCTGTTCTTTCACTCCTCCTTCTGCGAAATTGCCTGTTGCGGGGTCAAGACCCAACTGGCCGGAAGCAAACAGCATATTTCCTACTTGTACTGCCTGACTGTACGGACCGATAGCGGCAGGTGCGTTTTTTGTTGCGATAACTTTCTTCATTGTTTCTTTATTTTAATAACGTTATTGTGCTTGTTCATTCATCCGCTGGCGAACCACTTCATAGATCAGGATGGAAGAGGCGACCGATACGTTCAGCGAACCGATCGTACCGAACTGCGGAATCTTCACCATGCTGTCGCAGATACGAAGATTATCCAAATCGAAACTCCCGTATCTTCGGCTCCCATCACGATCGCCACAGGTCCGTCATATTTAATAGCCGTATAATTCTCAAAAGCTTTTTCACTGGCTGCATAGACTTTTACTCCGGACGCCTGTAAAAAACGGATGGCCTCCGTAATGCTTTTTTCCTTGCAGACAGACAATACATGGAGCGCACCGGCCGAGGTCTTAATCGCATCGGCATTCACCGTTACGCTTCCCCTTGAAGGAATCACGATCGCATCCACACCCGCACATTCGCAAGTACGGGCAATCGCACCGAAGTTACGGACATCCGTAACCCCATCCAACAACACGATAAACGGATTCTTTCCCTGCTCATATACAAACGGAATAATATTTTCCAGCCGTTCGTATGTGATAGCCGGGATAAAAGCTATTACTCCCTGATGATTCTTACGAGTCAAACGGTCGAGACGTTCGGCAGGCACACGCTGTACAGGTATATCACGTCCTTTCAGAACTTCAAACAATTCACGAGACAAGTCTCCCTGCAGTTCACGTTTCACCAATATTTTATCAATCTCCTTATCGGCCTGGATTGCCTCGATCACGGCACGGATGCCGAACACCATTTCGTTTTCTTTCATTATTCTATATCTTTTCCGTTTTCATCACCGGACTATTTCGATTTTTCCCGGCTTTATGCGGACAAAGATACAAAAGATTTACGCTTTTATTATATACTCTCGTATATATTAGCTATTGCTTTTCAGCTTATGCCGTGACGATGAATAAGCCCGGATCAAGAATAAAATACCGGTAATAATCAAAGCAGATGAAAGTCCGGTATAAAATACCGAAATAAAAGAGTTGGGAAGCAATTGGAAATGACGGATCGTAACACCGAAAGTAATCATAAAGATCATCACGATCCAGCCTTTCACATCAAAAAATGAAAAAGGACAGTTCTTTTCCCCTTTCTGGGAAATCCGCTCGGAATGTTTAACAAACAAACGGCGAAAGACAAACTGGAAGAAAAGCAGGAAAACAACAATTGCCTCTCCGACTTTAAACAGCCAGTAATGGGCATCGTTCAACCACGTGATGATGCCGATCCTTAAGATATTGATGCCAGCTATGATCCAAACGCATCCGGCTATCAAAAGCAGGGTGCGTCGGTTTACTCTAAATTCCATTATCAGATACTTTTCTCTATGCTCCGCCTGTCACTCGTACGTTGGCGGCTATTCGTGCGATCCTTGTCAGACCGTTTGTCCCTATCGTAATGCCTGTCTTTATCCCGATCCGGACGTTTCTTGTCAAATTTGTCCTTATCGTGCTTATTCTTGTGATGATCGGAACCGGGACGGCCTCCCTGATGGCTCGGACGATCGTATTTGCCGGGCTTCCACTGCCCATTGTCATGATGTGGACGGCCATTGTTATGATGTGGTTGAGGACGATCATATTTACCTACACGCCAATTGCAGCAGCCAGCACTACAAAACCATTTATTGTTTGTATATTCCCATTGGCAATGCCAATAATGATCTTCATAACGATGGCACGCATTGGACGGACGGTAGTGCGGATAATGCGGATTATTGTACCAACCTCTCCAGTCATGGATGCGTGTCGGTGCCTCACGGACGAAACGCACATACAAACGAAACTGCGAAGGCGAAAGGATACGCTGTAATTTCCGGTCCCGTTCCATACGCAACTTATATATCTTCCGGGCAGACTGATCCCAATAGCGATAATGCTTGCGTGCTTCACGCTCGATCTTCTCTCCGTACCGATGAATGATCTTATGATACTCGGCAGCTTGACGGTTCGTCATGCGGATTGCCTGTTCCATCCAGAGGCAGTTCTGGCAATGGGGTTCATTCCATCCGAAACTGATCCAAAATTGTGCATGTCCCTGCAAGCTGCAAAAAAGGATCGCTATTAATAGAATACTCAATTTCTTCATGTCTCTCAATTTTAAATTAGCACTTACACTCTGTTGCTATTATGACCGGATCGCGATGAAAAGGTTTAAATCTTTGATTTCAACAGCTCTTTCGCATTTGCAATAGAAGCACTGGTCAACGAAGCACCGCTCAGCATACGCGCAATCTCTTTTACACGCTCTTCTTTATTCATTTTCCTGATACGGGTTACGGTCCTTTCATCCGTATCCTCCTTATAAACAAAATAATGGTCTTTCCCTTTTGCTGCGATCTGGGGGAGATGGGTAATGGCAAAAACCTGCATCTTCGTACCTAGTTCCTGCATGATATCCCCCATTTTATCGGCTATATCCCCGGAAACCCCCGTATCCACTTCATCAAAGATAATGGCAGGCAACGCCGTAAATCCGGCAATCATCGCCTTGATACATAACATCAGGCGGGAGATTTCGCCTCCGGATGCCGTCTGGGCCACCGGTTGCAGTTCCGCACTCTTATTGGCGGAAAACATAAACCGGATTTCATCCATTCCATCGCTTTCCGGTTCCTGTTTAGGTACGAAATCGATCGCAAATCGCATATTCGGCATGCCTAACGGGACAACCATTTCTACCAATTGGGAAGCGATGGCTTTCGAGGCGATCTTACGCTGCTCGCTCAATACGGCTGCCTGTTGAAGCAGTTCCTGGTGAGAGACTTCCAACTGCTTTTTCAACGATTCGATCTGTTCATCAAAAGAATCGATCTCCTTCAGCTGCTTATTATATTTATCCAGCAACTCCATCAGCTCTTCGACTTTGGAAACCCGGTGTTTCTGTTCCAAGGTGTATAACGTATTAAGACGTTCGTTCACCCAATCCAAGCGCTCAGGATTAAATTCTATGTCCTCCTTCAGGACTTCCGTTTCGGAAGCCAGGTCGTTCATATCGATATAGGCAGAACGCAGACGCTCGGCTATTTCTTTCGCTTTCGGATAATAACGTTCCAGACTGTCTGCGGTGGAAAGGGCCTCTTTTATCAGTTGGACAGCTCCTTGTTCCTCCCCGTCCAGCAATCGGGTTATCTTATAAAGAGAACCTTTTATCTCTTCGGCATGAGAAAGGGTTTCCAGCTCCTGTTCCAGTTCTTCCTGTTCACCAGCAACCAAACCGGCATCGGCCAACTGCTCCAACTGAAAACGTACATAGTCTTCCTCCTGCTTGGTCTGGAGAGCCTTTTCGGTCAACTCTTTCAGTTCCTTTTTCAGAGACAGGTATCGGCTGTATTCCTTTCGGTAAAGAATCAACAGGATATCGTTTTCGGCCATTACATCGATTACTTTCAGCTGAAACCGGTTATCTCCCAACAAAAGATTCTGGTGCTGCGAATGGATATCGATCAGCCGGCTTCCCAATTCCTTCACTACAGAAAGCGGGACAGGCGAATCGTTTACGAAAGCACGGGATTTACCTGATGCAAACAATTCCCGGCGAAGAATGCAAATCTCCGCATCATACTCCAAGTCATTCGTAAGAAAAAATTCTTCCAATTTATATCGGGAGACATCAAAGACTGCTTCTATCACACACTTTTCAGAACCGTTCTTAATACTCTTTCCATCCGCACGCTGTCCCAAGACCAGGGATAGGGCCCCCAATATAATAGACTTTCCTGCACCCGTCTCGCCGGTTATCACAGAAAAACCTTTATCAAACTTAATGTCCAAGCTGTCTATCAGAACAAAGTTACGTATAAATAAAGACTTCAGCATAGCTATTCCAGATTACTTTTTAAGCGATTCCATACGCGTCGTGAGAGCAGGATACAGATTGGACAACATTTTATAACCTTCCTGCTTTTCCTGTGTAGTTGCTTTCGAATAGATCAAAACGACTTCATCCAGTTTGGAATCAGCGAACATCTGAAGCAACGGAGATGTCGGCCGGGCACTTTTCACCTGTTCCAGAACCGGGAGCAGACCGATTATAGTCGTACGTCCACGATCCGGATTTGCAGCCATTTCATCGAGCCCCTTACGATGATAATTATACCACATGTCCCGGAACAGTTCCGAAGTATTGTCCGTCAGAGCCGTTGCCAAAGCATGGCGGTTACGGTCGTTTTCAAAAGCTTTCCACCCTGTCCATGTAGGTTGCGCCTGTGCCAGGCTCACAATCTGCATGGCCTGTTCGAGGAAAGCAGTGCCACCTTTCGGAGAAAAACTGTCGAAATCCAGTCCGAGGATCGTATAGATATAAAAAACAACCGTTGCAATCAGATTGCTGTTCAATGTATTTTCCGTATATTCCAACGGTTCGAATTCGGTATAGTCGAAAGAGAGTTCCGTATCACGATAATTCAGCAACGTAGTCGTATAGCTGGAATTATATACCGGACGGCGGGCCTGCACTTGTATCTCGCCTTTAAAACTATTGTCCGATACCATTTCGTTGATGATGAGAGTCATGGAACAGTCGATACGTTCGTTCATGGCAAAAGTAGCATCCGTCCACTTTTTGTTATTGACGAAATCATTCAATGCATCCTGCAAGGTTTTGAATACCTGTTTATTCGTACTCTGTACCTTATCACTGTTTATAGTGATGCGGGCATTCAGCTCCTGCGCCTTACCTATAAAGGGAGCAGCTCCCAACAAGCATATGCATAACAATTTCTTAATCATTCTCATTTTAATAATGTTGCCAATTTATTTACAATATCAACGGCCACCTCCTGTTTGCTCTTCAACGGATAAGCAATCGTCCCGCCTTCCTTGTCGATGATCGTGATCTTATTCGTTTCGCAACGGAAACCGGCACCTGCATCCTTTAAAGAATTCAACACGATAAAATCGAGGTTTTTCCGCTTCATCTTTCCTTCCGCATGGGCCATTTCATTATTTGTTTCCAATGCGAAACCTACCAAGATCTGGTTTTCACGCTTGATCGCCCCTAACGAAGCTGCGATGTCCTTATTCGGAACCAGACGGAGCGACATTTCTCCTTTCGTTTCCCTCTTGATCTTTTCGCTTGCCTGCTCATCCGGGCGATAATCCGCCACAGCGGCACAAAGGATACCGGCATCCGCCTCCGGAAAAGCAGTTATGGCCGCCTGATACATCTCTTCGGCCGACTCGACATCGATCCGTTTGATATTCGGATGAACTACCGTCAAAGACACCGGTCCTGCGATCAATGTCACTTCCGCTCCCTGCTCCGCACACGCTTCCGCCAATGCAAACCCCATCTTTCCAGAAGAATAGTTACCTATAAAACGCACAGGATCTATCTTTTCATATGTCGGACCGGCTGTTATTACAATCTTTTTTTTTTCAAGTCGGGTTTGGGAAGCGAAGAAATTTTCCAGGACCGCCACGATCTTATCAGGTTCTTCCATACGCCCCTTACCCACCAGATGACTGGCAAGTTCCCCTTCGGCAGGTTCGATAATACGGTTGCCGAACAAACGGAGCCGGTCTAAGTTCTGCCTTGTGGAAGGATGTGCGAACATATCCAAATCCATCGCCGGAGCGACAAAAACCGGAGCTTTGCATGACAAGTATGTCGTGACCAACATATTGTCAGCAATGCCATTCGCCATCTTTCCGATCGTCGAAGCAGTAGCCGGTGCTACCAGCATGGCATCAGCCCAGAGACCAAGATCGACATGGCTGTTCCACGTGCCGTCGCGATTCGAGAAAAACTCGCTGATCACCGGATGGCTGCTCAACGTGGATAATGTAAGCGGCGTAATGAATTCCTTTCCCGCAGGGGTAATGACAACTTGCACCTCCGCCCCTTTCTTCACGAGGGCACGGATAATATAGGCGGCTTTATAGGCAGCGATGCTCCCTGTTATCCCCAATATGATATGTTTACCTTTCAGCATTTTATTCGATATGTAGTACCCCTCTTTTAAAACATAGGTGTTTTGATTTTAAAACATAGGTGTTTTGATTTTAAAACATAGGTGTTTTGAAAACGAAACATATATGTTTTGAAAGAGAAGTTCCTTGTTCCATGTTTTATTACAAGCGTAACGCCATTATCTCACGCGCCATACGGCTATCTATATTGTGATGTTCACCCAATTTCCACCCCTGTTTGTCCACAGGAGCGGCAAGGGCATCCAAATCCTTTTCTGCAATGCCACATTCACCGAGGCGCGTTTTCAGTCCCATCCGGCGGAAGAAATCCTCACAGGCGACGATTGCCTTACGCGCCCTTTCCTCTTCCGTTCCATCCGTAATACCAAAAACAACTTCCCCCATACGAGCCAGTTTGACCTGCTTCTCCTTAAACATATAGGTCATGACACCCGGCAAGAGAATCGCCAATGTTTGTGCATGATCCAGGCCGAACTGCGCCGTTAGCGCGTACCCCATGCGGTGGGAAGACCAGTCCTGCGGAACCCCCTGCCCGATCCAGACATTCAACGCATTGGTTGCCGCCCACATCAGGTTGGCACGGATATCATAATCGTTCGGATTATCCAAGACCTTCAACCCCTCTTCATGAATGACACGCATCAGTCCTTCCGAGAAGGCATCCTGCACTTTTGCATTGACCGGATAAGTCAAATACTGCTCCACTACATGAATAAAAGAGTCGACCACCCCGTTTGCCACCTGACGCGCAGGGAGCGAATAGGTCACTTCCGGGTCCAGTACAGAGAATTTCGGGAATACCAGCGGACTGGCGAAATTCAGTTTCTCACAAGTCGCTACACGGGAGATGACCGAACGTTCGTTCATCTCCGAACCGGTCGCGGCCAATGTAAGTACCGTACCCAAAGGCAGGGCATTCTTTATCTCGCCACCTTTCGAAAGAATATCCCACGGATCGCCTTCGAAACCGACAGACACCGCGATGAACTTCGTAGCGTCGATCACCGAACCTCCGCCTACAGCCAACAAAAAATCGATCTTCTTCTCTTTGACGACCTCCACGGCCTTCATGCAGGTTTCGTAATGCGGATTTGCTTCGATTCCCGGAAACTCGGTCACTTCAAATCCTTCCAACGCCTTCGTCACCTGGCCGTAGATGCCGTTTTTCTTTATGCTACCGCCGCCATACACCATCAGCACTTTACTTCCTTCCGGAATCAAAGCGGACAAACGGGCTATGGAACCTTTGCCGAAAACAACGGTTACAAAACTCAAAATTATTCATGGTCCTTATTTCGAATTAAAACCTCTCAATTTTATCTCAGTCAGTATTTTCTTGGTGTTCAGAGGGAAGTCGCCATTCATTATCCAGGAATAATATCCGGGATCGTTCTTCAGCACTTCCTCTACCAGACGGCCTTTATATTTACCGAAGTTTATCACTTCTTCCCCCTTGTCGTTATATACCATACGTCCAGCAAAGTCCACATTATTCGTATAGCTCGAATATTGGGAAAGGAAATTAATGTCATTCTGCAACTCCGGATACCGGTCCAACTGCGCTTTCAACACTTCATAAGTCGCCATCGTATCGGCCTCCGCCGTATGGGCGTTTTCAAGACTCTTGTCACAGTAGAACTTATAAGCGGCCGCAAGCGTACGCTGTTCCATCTTATGAAAAATGGTCTGTACGTCTACAAACTTGCGTTTGTTCAAATCGATATCGACACCTGCACGCAGAAATTCTTCTGCCAACAAAGGGATATCAAAGCGATTGGAATTATATCCTGCCAAATCACACCCCTCTATCTGGGCTGCCAACGATTTGGCTATTTCTTTAAAGGTAGGACAGTCTTTTACGTCTTCGTCGGTGATGCCGTGAATAGCGGTCGACTCCGGTGGAATGGGCATTTCCGGATTGATCCGTCTCGTTTTAGATTCTTCTTTTCCATTCGGGTAAACCTTGACAAAAGAGATTTCCACGATACGGTCTTTGACAATATTAATACCCGTCGTCTCCAAGTCGAAGAAGACTAACGGATTTTTCAGGTTTAACTGCATTTCTTATATTTTAATCATTCAACATCATAGGCATCAGCAGCATCAGCAAATCCTCGTTTTCTTCGTTTTCAGAAGGAACGATCAGACCAGCACGCGAAGGATCAGCCAATTCGAGTATCACCTCTTCCGAATTGATGTTGCTCAGTATTTCAATCAGATAAGTTGCCTTGAAACCGATGCTTAATTCGGTTCCGTCAAAACTGCAAACAATTTTCTCTTCTGCAGAAGTAGAAAAATCGATGTCCTGCGCGGAAACAAGCATTTCGTTCTCCTTCAGCTGCAACTTGACAAGACTGCTGGCCGGATTGGAGAAAACGGAAACACGCTTCAAGGCATTCAGGAAAGAGATACGGTCGATTGTCACCTTGAAA
>OGEQ01003041.1_pt1 | contig 10222 bp, 12 predicted proteins | sample 1570731 | NCBI WGS metagenome assembly OGEQ01 (sample SAMEA2582132, study PRJEB24529) | metagenome | biome: Human gut stool | place: China | collected 2011 | reverse complement strand
CCCTACCCTTGCACCAGCAGTTGAAAAATCAGACTATGAGCCTAAGACACCAGAAACAGACACAAGCGTAGACGCTGATACGGTAAATGACGCTACCGCATTTCTGGAAACATTCTTTAAGCTGTACCCGACAGCCACAGAAAAAGAACTTGCCTACTATGTATCGGGAAATGTGCTTGAGCCTATCGGCAGGGACTACCTTTATTCTGAATTGGTAAACCCTATCTTTACAAAGGACGGGGACAATGTGAAAGTGAAAGTAGCTGTGAAATTCCTTGATAATCAGACAAAGGCGACGCAGGTATCGCAGTATGAGCTTGTTCTCCGTAAAGATAGTAACTGGAAGATTGTATAAATAGAATAATTTAGCCGTAACCACTTATTCTTTTGGAGTTACGGCTAAATTTTTATACAAATTTCGATATTGACTAGGCGAGGTGGAATGATATTTTTTAAATATTCGACTAAAATAATTACCATTTTCAAAACCACACATTAAAGCAATTTCTGTGATGTTATAATCTGTTTGTTTTAAATAGTAAATTGATTTGTCTAGACGTATATTGTTTATATAATCGGTTGTAGTTTTTCCCGTTAATTGTTTGAAACTACGACAAAAATGATGAACACTTAATCCTACCGTATTTGCCAGTTTAGATAATGTTATTTTTTCATTATATTTCTTTTCAATCAGTTCAAATGCAGGTTGAAATCTTATAAGAGTAGCTTCCTTATCATCTAATTCTGATTGTGTAAGAATATGTTGAACATGGTTTCTTAACAGTGTAACTACTAAATAATAAATGTAACCTTTTATTGCCAATTCGTAACCTATTTTTTTATTGAAGTATTCCATTAGGACTTTTTTTACTAGTTCTGTTAGTTCTGTGTTGTTTTGAATTAAATTGTTAAATTCAATTCTATTTAAAGTAATGGGAGTTAAATATTTTGTTTGCAATAAATCCACATGATTACTGAAAAGAAAGGAAGGTTCAAATCTTATAGTATAAAAAACCAAATTATCTGATGTACTTTCTAAATAATGTAACTCATTAGGATTTACAATGACTAAATCATTAGCTTGTACTTCAAAATTATTTTTACCACACTCTAATTTAGCTGTTCCGCTAATAAAGTAATAAACTTGTAAATGTTCATGCCAATGTCTGGGAAAACTTTGTCCATTTTTAATATCCGATTTTTTAAAAATATCCACAAAACTCTCTTGCCCTTTTCTATTAAAATAATTATCTCTATTATTCATAATATCCTCACATATCAAAATTGTGCTAATATACAGCAATACAGTTATTGAAAATATTTGTATATATTCCTATTATATGATATGTGGTTTGCGTTGTAAATCACAAAATAATACTAATAAGGAGATGTGTTATGAACAATAAATCAATTCATATTGAAACGACAAAGAGAACAGTTGTTCTAATTGCTATAATTGCAATGACTTTTATGGCTACGTTAGATTCAAGTATTGTTAATGTAGCTCTGCCTGTCCTTTCAGAAAAACTGAATGTAACTATATCGGCTGTTGAATGGGTAATCGCCAGTTATTCTATTATTATTTGTTCAACAATATTATTTTGGGGGCGCTTAGGAGATATTTGTGGAAAATCAAAAATATTTCAATTTGGAACAATTCTTTTTACCGTATCGTCTTTGTTATGTGGCTTAAGTAATTCTTTTGCTGTCTTGATTATATGTCGATTTCTACAAGGTATAGGAGCTTCAGCATATATGGCAAACAACCACGGTATTATTACAGAATTATTTCCTAAAGAAAGCCGTGGAAAAGCATTAGGAGTTTTAGTAACCGCAGTCGCATTAGGAAATATGGTCGGACCGTCAATCGGGGGAATGATTTTGTCTGTATTTAATTGGAATTATATTTTCTACATCAATGTTCCATTTGGTATTGGTGTATTTATATTGGGACTAAGGTTTTTACCCAAAGGAGAGAGAAAAGATGAATGTATGGATATAGTAGGAGCTATTTTACAGTTTATTGTTACACTGTTGTTTTTTGGTTCATTGATTTTATCGCAACAGACAGAACAATTAAATCCGTACATTATGGCTTCTATCGGCATATCTATTGTTTTGGCAATACTATTTATTTTTGTGGAAAAGAAACAACATCAACCACTTTTAAATTTAGATATATTTAGAAACTTAAAATTTTCAATCAATCTAGTGTGTGCGTTAACATCTTTTATTTGTATAGCTTCATCTAGCATTTTAATACCATTCTATTTGCAAAATGCTTTGAAGTTAAGTCCATTCTATGCGGGCTTATTTATGATGCTGTCTCCTCTGGTGTTAGCAGTTTGCTCCCCAATATTTGGAAGTATTTCTGATAAAGTATCATCAGAAAAGGTTATTTTTATAGGATTGTTAGTATTAAGTTTAGGGTTCTTTTTAATGTCAAGATTAACAGAAACTTCTCCAGTCTTTTTGTTTGCTCTATCAGTTGCAACAATGGCAGTTGGACAAGCTATATTTCAACCTGCAAACAATGCACTTATTATGTCAACGTGTCCCAAAGATAAGCTGGGTATTGTAGGAAGCGTAAATTCGTTGGTTAGAAATTTAGGTCAAACAGTTGGTATTGCGTTATCTACAACTTTATTGTACTTTTTTATGAGTGATTTTGCTGGATATAGAGTATCTGACTATATTTTGGGACATGATGAATTTTTTATTTATGGTATGCAACACGTTTATATTATTTTGGTAATCATTTGTTTGCTGGGAGCTTGTTTAACAGGAATTAGATTGATTTTAAAGATGTCTAGAGAAAAAAATGATAGGTCTTAAAAAGCGAGATATTAAAAAAGCCTTGAAAGCAGGTGCAAAGGCTGGCGGTGTTTCATTGGCTGATATACGGGCTGATATTGAAGCGACGATTGATGAAGCTATGAACAGTACAGACCCAGAGGTGCAGGCAAATTTCAAAAAATATTTTGGGAATAAACGCCCTACGCCAGAAGAATACATTTATAAGATTACAAAAAAAGCAAAAGTTAAGCTGTAAATAAAAACGCCGTGGTAAACAACTCACAGCGTGAGATCTGCGTATCACGGCTTACAATCAGTTTTGAAGTAAATAGTTTTCTCCCCAGTTACATAGTTCATCAAGAATTGGTGTTAAGGTTTTTCCGAATTCAGTTAAGGAATACTCTGTTTTTGGTGGGACGACTGGATAAACCTTGCGGTTAATCAATCCGTCTTTTTCCAGCTCACGAAGCTGTTGTGCTAACATTTGTCTGTTGCTTTTGGAATGAGCTTATGAATTTCGCTATACCGTAATGTTTTATTCATTAAGTGCCATAAAATGACCGCTTTATATTTTCCGCCGATTAGTTGAATGGTTGCTTCAACGGACAACTAAAACCACAGCAATTATTTTCCATGATGTTCTATCACTTTCTTTTTAGGTAGTATATTACAAAATAGTGTGTTCTTGTCTAATAGACTATTACGAATATAATTATAGTATAGGTTGACCTAATTCACAAGAACAAAGGAGATTAAAAAGAGGGAGAACAGACAAGCAATGTCGAGGCAACCTATACCGTAAAAGTCCATGTGGACGCTGACGGGGATATGGTAATCGTTCAAAACCCTACCCTTGCACCAGCAATCGAAAAATCAGACTATGAGCCTAAGACACCAGAAGCAGACGCAAGTGTAGACGCTGATACCGTCAACGACGCTACCTCATTTCTGGAAACATTCTTTAAGCTGTACCAGACAGCCACAGAAAAAGAGCTTGCTTATTATGTATCTGGAAATGTACTTGAACCTATCGGCAGGGACTATTTTTATTCTGAACTGGTAAACCCAGTATTTACAAAGGACGGAGACAATGTGAAAGTCAAGGTAGCTGTGAAATTCCTTGATAATCAGACAAAGGCAACGCAGGTATCGCAGTATGAGCTTGTATTGCATAAGGATAGCAACTGGAAGATTGTAGGATAAATCAAAAAAAGTAGTTTGCAAATCATATTTCTATGACATGCAAACTACCTTTTCATCGAATTATGTTCACAAATAGTTCTGAATACGCTAAAATAGTGATTCATGCAAAAACCGCAATATATATTAAAACTTGAAGAAAACAAGATATTATAATCTAAGCTGAAAGGAGGGTGCTGTAATGGTCAATAAGGTTGAAAACATTATAACGGTGATCAATTACATAGAAAACAATCTCACAGAAAAGTTGAACTTATCCTCTATTGCAATGGGTGTTGGTTATTCAAAATATCATTTGCATAGAATGTTTGTCGAAACTGTTGGATTGTCTATACATGACTATGTACAACGCAGACAATTAACAGAGTCTGCAAAACTTTTAGTGTTTTCTGATAAATCCATTCTTGAAATCTCGCTTATTGCTGGTTATGAAAGTCAGCAGGCATTTACAAATATTTTTAAGCAGATGTATAAGAAGACGCCTAACGAATATCGAATGAACGAAGAATTTTATCCGTTACAGCTTAGATTTGATTTGATACAGACAGTTAAACAAAAATTATCACAACAAGAAATGGAAGAAAATATCAGATTTGCTACAACAACAGATATACCTGCCTGTCTAGAACTAGCTTATTTAGTAATAGACGGTTTTCCAAATTTGAACGAGAATGAGTTCTTAACAGAATTAAAAAAAGGTATTTTAGAGCAAAGAGTTTTGATTTTAACTGATAATGCTATTGCCATTGCTTTGATGTCTATTAACTATCATACGGGAAGCATTGATTTCTTTGGAGTACACCCGTTATATCGTAAATGTGGTATTGCAAAACTATTTTTGGATAAGGTTATGAATGAACTTTTAGTTGATAAAGACATTTCTGTAACAACATTCCGTGAGGGCGACAAAGCTGATACGGGGTATCGTAAGGCTTACAAAGAATTAGGCTTTGCTGAAGCAGAGTTATTAGTTGAATTTGGTTATCCTACACAAAAATTAGTATTATTCTCAAAAAATGGGGGTAGTACAAATGAATAGTAATCCTCTTGCAAAAAATTTTAATACTGGGTCTTTATTAAAATTTGCTTTCCCGACCATATCCATGATGTTATTTATGGGTCTTTACACAATTGTAGATACCATATTTGTATCACGATTTGTCAATACAAATGCTTTATCAGCAATCAATATTGTTTGTCCCGTTATCAATTTAATAGTAGGATTGGGAACAATGATAGCTACGGGTGGTAGTGCCATAGTTGCAAGAAAAATGGGAGCAGGAGAACCCAAACGAGCAAAGCAAGATTTTACACTACTTATTTTATTTGGTTTTATTTTGGGAGTAATAATTTTCGTTCTAGGAATTATCTTTATTGATGAAATTATATATGCTCTTGGAGCTGATAAGGTTTTATTTCCATATTGTAAAGACTATTTAACTATTATTTTACTTTTTACACCTGCAAGTATGTTGCAGGTACTATTTCAAAATTTATTTGTAACAGCAGGAAAACCAACTTTAGGACTGGTTCTTTCTGTATGTGCTGGTGCAATGAATATCGTATTTGATTATCTTTTTATGGTTATATTTGACATGGGGATTGCTGGTGCAGGATTTGGAACTGGAATTGGTTATTTGATACCAGCCATTACGGGAATAATTGTCTTTAGTAAAAAATCGGGAACATTGTCTTTTGTAAAACCTATTATAGATATTAAAGTACTTGGAGAAAGTTGTATAAATGGTTCATCAGAAATGGTTAGTCAGCTTTCAACGGCAATTACTACATTCTTTTTCAATCGTACAATGATGAATTTATTAGGTGTAAATGGTGTGGCTTCTATTACCATAATTATATATACACAATTTTTGCTTACAACATTATTTATTGGTTTTTCAATGGGTGTTGCCCCAGTTATTAGCTATAATTTTGGAGCAAACAATTATTACGGATTAAAGAAAATATATAAAATCTGTATTTCTTTCATTTTTGTAGGTTCATTATTTATTTTTGCGTTATCCTTTATAAATGGAAATAGTTTGGTACGTTTATTTACTGGGACAAATGAAGCGGTATATAAAATTGCAATAAACGGATTTATGATATTTGTATTTAGTTTTCTTTTTTCGGGCTTCAATATATTTTCATCTGCAATTTTTACTGCATTATCTAACGGTAAGCTATCTGCTTTGATTTCTTTTTTAAGGACATTCGGCTTTATAATGATAGGCTTGTTGGTAATGCCTCAGTTCATTGAGATAACAGGTGTATGGTTGGCTGTTCCCGTTGCTGAAATATTAACACTATGTATTTCATTATATTTGAATTTTCGTCTTTGGCGTTCGTGGAACAATCAGAATAACAGTTATGAAAAAATACAGAACTGGAAGATTGTAGGGTAAATGATAATAGGCTTACATTTTACTTTTTGTAAAAGTGTAAGCCTTTTTCAAAAAAATCAAAAAAACTCTTGCTTATGACGTAACGTCGTGAATTATAATATAAGCAGGAGGAATGGAACATGAATAAAAAGAAAGCTATACCAGAAAATTTTATGACTGTTGGAGAACTTGCAAAGAAAATGGGGACAACAGTACGAACACTTCAATATTATGACAAAGAGGGCTTGCTTTCCCCTACTACTGAAAGTGAGGGGGGACGCAGATTATATACGCATAAGGATATGATAAAACTTCATCAAATCTTATCATTAAAGTCTTTGGGCTTTTCGCTTGATGATATAAAAAACAAACTGATTTCTCTTGATACACCAGAAGAAGTAGCAACCGTTCTTAATGAGCAGTCGCTGGCTATTCAACAGAAAATAGAACAATTAACAGAAGCAGTAACAGCGATTGAAACATTAAAAAATGAAGTCTTGCAAATGCAAGTTGTAGATTTCAAAAAATATGCTGACATTATCGTTAATCTACAAATGAACAATGAGTATTACTGGTTAATAAAACATTTTGATGATACAACATTAGAACATATCCGTAACCGATTTGATAAAGAAAGCGGAATGGACTTTATGCACCGTTTCAATCAACTAAACGATAAAGTTATAAGGTTAAAAGAGAAGAATATAGCACCAGAGGATAAGCAGGCACAAGCATTAGCACAAGAATTTTGGAATATGGTTATGGAATTTACAAATGGGGATATGAGTATGCTTCCTACATTGATGAAATTTGATAATCTCATAGGCGATAATAACGAGTGGTTAGAAAAGCAAAAACAAGTAAATGAATATCTGCAACCTGCATTAGAGTTATATTTTCAAAATGCTGGTATAAATGCTTTCGAGGGGGTGTAGGAATGTCTTATGCAATAGAAATTACCGATTTGAAGAAAAAGTATGGAAACCATGAAGTATTGAAAGGTATTAACTTTTGTGTTGAGCATGGAGAAGTATTCGGTATTTTGGGTATCAATGGAGCAGGTAAAACAACTATTCTTGAATGTATCGAAGGCTTTCGTAAATATCATTCTGGTAATATAAAAATATCGGGAAATATTGGTATTCAATTACAATCAGCTTCGTTACCTGCTTATATGAAAGTAAGTGAAGTAATTCAGTTGTTCTCGAAATGGAAACGTGCAGAGATTGATAATTCCTTACTAATGGCGTTGGGAGTAACAGATTTGCAAAAGAAGTTATACACAGAATTGTCGGCAGGACAAAAAAGAAGATTACATTTAGCTCTTGCTCTTATTGGAAAGCCAGACATCTTATTTCTCGACGAACCGACAACGGAACTTGATGTAGAGGGACGTATATCTCTGCATAATGAAATTCGGAAGTTAAATCAAAATGGTACAACAATAATTTTGTCTAGTCATGATATGGCAGAGGTTGAAGCTCTTTGTACCCGTATCGCTATTCTAAATAATGGGGTAATTAGTTTCATAGGTACAACTGACGAATTAGCGTCAAAAGTAGGCAAGAAATACAACATAAAAATAGTAAGTGAATTGGGCGAAAACGAATACTCTGCTGTCAATGTTGCAGATACCTTGTTAAGTATTTTAGAAGAATACAAGCAGAAAAATATTGATATTTTCGATATAAAGGTAAATCGAGGTACATTAGAACAGCACTTTATCAATCTTTCAAGGGGGTGTAAACAATGAAAGCTATGTTGTATGGAATAAAGGTACAATTAAAAATAGATATTCGCAGTAAAACACTATTAGTAACCTGCTATGTCGTCCCACTACTATTTTTTGCGATTATGGGCGGTATTTTTACTTCTTTAATGCCAGAAGCGAAGAATACATTGATACAATCTATGACAGTTATGGGGGTTTCAATGGGAGCTTTCATAGGTGTACCACCATCAATGGTTGAAGTATATGGTACGGACATAAAGAAAATGTATATAGCAAATGGGATACCTTTATGTTTTGGTGTAATTACCTTAGTTGTATCTGCATTTATCCATTTAATGATAATGAGCATGATTATTTTTACACTTGCACCGATTGTATTTCACTCTACTATCCCGTCAAATATTCCGTTATATTTTATAACACTTGCCTTATTTGTTATTGTATCGCTTGCTATTTCATGTGTGCTGGGGTTAGCTGTTAAAAATCAAGCAAAACTGACAATGTATAGTCAAGTTGTCTTTTTACCCTCTATTATGTTGTCTGGTATCATGTTTTCGGCAGAATTACTTCCAAACTTTCTTGAAAGTATGGGAAAACTGTTTCCTGCAACATGGGGATATACTTTGTTGATACAAAAGAATATTGACGTAAGTACATTTATTCCTATAGTAATTATTCTGATTATTTCTGTTTTTATAAGTGTGCAATTATTGAAAAAGATACGTTCTGAATGATACGAAGAAAGAGATTGAATTATGATAGGTCTAAAAAAACGAGATATAAAAAAAGCATTGAAAGCTGGTGCAAAGGCTAGTGGTATGTCATTGGCTGATGTTCGGGAAAATATCGAAGCAACGATTGATGAAGCTATGAATAGCACTGACCCAGAGGTGCAGGCAAATTTCAAAAAGTATTTTGGAAATAAACGCCCTACACCAGAAGAATATATCTATAAGATTACGAAAAAGACAGTAAAATAAGTGCTTTAAAGGGGGCTTGTATTATGGAACGCTTTAAGTACACTCTTACAAATTCAGATACAACCTAACAGCATTACCTTTACAACTGAATATGAAATAGCTTTAGAAGCTCGTACAGACTATATGTTTTGTGCGGGCTTTTTTTTGTACCCAAAAAATTTTTTCAACTTTTTTCGGTTTCAACTTAACAAATCACACCTTGCTGTACAGATATGGTGCGGAAAGAGGGATAAACACTTTTCAAGTCATAGCTGGAAAGGGGGTGAGATTATGAAACCGTCTGATTTCCAGAAAACAATACAATGCCAGTTTGAAAGTAAATTTAAGAAAGTTGTCAAAGGCATTGTAAAGAATTACCAAAAAGAGTTGAAGCGAAGAAAAAAGAATGAAATTCCATTCTGTGAACTTCCAGAGATTATTGTTGAGAAATTTACTGTCTGGGACGATTACGAAACCGACTATACTATTTTCAATGTTTGTGGCAATGATATTCGTGTTTATGACGATGAACTTGCAGAAGCCTTGAAAAAGCTGTCTGACCGTAACCGAGAAAATTTACTGATGTACTATTTCTTGGAAATGAACAACGAAGAAATTGCCAGAGTACAAAACATTTCCAGAAGTGGAGTTTTTCAAAATCGGTACAACTCATTGGAACTTATGAAAAAAATACTCAAGGAGGAAAAGTAGAAAATGAAACGCACGTTTAAGAAACCGTCTTTTTATCTGATTTCATCAGCTACGGACGGGGACGCAAAAGCGATTGAAAAGATACTTGCATTTTATGACCCATACATATCAAAATGCTGTCTGCGTCTACTCTATGATGAATACGGCAACGTCTATATTGCTGTGGATATGGAGTTAAAAGGACGTATCAGAGAAGCATTGATAAAAATGATGTTAGATTTCGATATTCCTTTAGAAATCGAAGAATAAGCAGTTTTCAGCGGAGTTTGATTTGACACCCCTCTTTCCTGCTCCGCTACTGTTTTGAAAATGAGAGCTTTTATGAGCTTTCGCCACGGTTCTTTGAAAATTGAATAAAGCAGACAGATACGTTTGTGAGGTAGCAAGCCACGGGGACTGTACGCCACGACCTTTCCAAAAGAAAGCGAGCGACCCACGCA
>OGEQ01003032.1_pt1 | contig 10255 bp, 10 predicted proteins | sample 1570731 | NCBI WGS metagenome assembly OGEQ01 (sample SAMEA2582132, study PRJEB24529) | metagenome | biome: Human gut stool | place: China | collected 2011 | reverse complement strand
CGTGATATTACGAATGGAGATAAGGCGGCATACGGAGCCGAGGAAACGAACTATGGTGCTTCAGAGATTCCGCTGACAGAGCGGGCAAAAAAAGGAAGAAAAGAGGCATTTCATCTGACAGAGGAAATGGAACAGCAGATCGCTTTTGTCACGGAGACGACAATCAGCGAATTCGTGGCATCTATCAATGCACTGCGGGATGAAAAGACGATGAAGCGTCTGACGATCAAATCCATTACTGAGGAACTTCTGGCAGAAGGGTATCTGGAGCAGAAGTTCTGGAACGGATACAGCAGAACCTTTCTGACAGAAAAAGGAGAAGCGCTGGGCATCCGGGCAGAAGAGAGGGAAAGTCAGAACGGAAATCTGTACGATGTCTTTTTATACGGGGAAAAAGCTCAGCAGTATGTGGTAGAGTTATTAAAAAGAAACACTACAGCGGACTGATTCCGGCAAATCCGCTCCAGATACAGGACAGTGTAAATAAAATTCCAAAAACGGAAGTAAAATATAAAAATAACAGTTTCCCCGTATTGTGAGACTCGCTGCTGCAGATGCGGGGAATGGAGCGGTATTTTCGAAGCAGGAGCACAATTCCAAGGATGACGAGCAGATTGGTGATCACATTGTACAGGATATTTCCGCTGTTGCCAGGCATTATGCCTGCAATACGGGGCAGAACATCTCCCAGGATCAGATTGTTGGAAATATGCAAAAGGAGACTGTACCAGATCGAGTATTCCATAGCGATATATCCAAGGATCAGTCCGGCAGCCATTGCAAAAGGAATCTGTGCAAAATTTCCGTGCATGAGAGCAAAGGCAAGTGAGGAGGCCAAAAGTGCGAACCACTTGCCGAAAGGCTCCAATGTCTTTAAAACAGCACCGCGGAAAATGAATTCCTCGATCAGCGGAGCAGCAAATCCGGAGTAGAGAAGCATAGAGATCGTAACAGAGCCTCCCGTAGCAGCTTCCAGAGAACGCGCAAATGTAAAACCGAAGTGCTGTGCTCCCATTTCCATAAGTACATAAAGAACGGAAGAAGCGTTCTGTGCGATCATAAAAATCCCGAAAAAGCTGAGAAATTTTCCCGGGCTCATATGAGAATGTACCGGAAAAATCTGCGTACGGAAAAAGGAAGGTCTGCGCCATATGACAAAGATCCCGAGACAGAGAAAGCCGGAGATCAGATACCAGACAGCTCCGTCATTAAAATGTTCGTCAACCGGAAACAGCCGGTACATCGCCATCATGATCAAAAAAGTGAGTTGGCCAAATAAGATCTTGTAAAGAAAAATCATACCGTTTGTTTTATTAAATTCACGTCGAATCCATCGTTTTTCAAATTTATCCATAAAATCACCTTGTCAAATCAAATTATTTTCTACATTTGTTCCTTATCATATCATGGATTTTTCTTTTGAACAGCAAATTCACAGAAAGTTCTTCTGATTTCCTGTAAAAATTTACTTGAAAATAATTATCAATTATGGTAGCATCACTTTGTTAGTTGAGACTATTGAAAAATAGATGATAAAAACTTTTGGTAGAAGTGAAAAAAGGAGAGCGTATGAGAAAAAAACCATTGAAAATGTTATGGCTGGCAGCAGCGTTTTTATGTCTTGGAATCGGAGCAGTGGGAGTGATCCTGCCGATTTTGCCGACAACTCCATTCTTGCTGGTGGCATCTTTTTGTTTTGCAAGAGGATCGGAAAGATTTCACAAGTGGTTTATGGACAGCTTTGTAAAGGAGCGTGCCATGACATTAAAGACAAAGCTGTGTATTCTGCTTCCGGCATCCGCAATGCTGATGTGTGCATTTTTTATGATGAGCAATCTGCCGGGGCGTATTTTTATTCTTCTGCTGATCCTTTTTAAATATGTATATTTCTTTACAAAAATCAAGACGATCAGAATTGAGGCGGCTTAAATGAAAGATATAAAAAAGAGTCAGCAAGTGCAGAACAAACGGGAAAAAGAAAAGCAGATCGTGGATCTGATGATCCACCTTTATTGCCGGAAAAAACATAAAACTGTGGAAAAACATCATGGACTGTGCGAGGAGTGTGAAAAACTCAGAGACTATGCCGCAATGCGTGTGGATAAATGTCCGTTTATGGAGACAAAGACATTCTGCAGTAACTGCAGGGTACATTGTTACAAGCCGCAGATGAGAGAAGAAATTCGAAATGTGATGCGGTTTGCCGGACCGAGAATGTTATTTTATCATCCAATCATGGCAATCCGGCACGTGATCACTTCTGCAAAAGAAAAAAAGAGAATGGGAAGGAAAGAAACATATGATTAAGACGAGACTACTCAAGCTGTTGAAGGGCTCGGGAAAATATATCGGAGCTAATATTTTCTGGCAGTGGATCGCACTGCTGTTTCAGATCGCAGCAGTGTTTGCGGCAGGAAATATGATCCAGCAGCTGTTTGAAAAAACATTGGATCAGCAGGTGATGCTGCAAACGGCAGGAATTGTGATCCTGGCAATCTGTGCGCGTTTTCTGTGCGAAAAAGGAGCTGCATATGCCTCTTATCGGGCAAGTGCGGATGTAAAGACGGTTTTAAGAAAGCAGATTTATGAGAAGCTGCTGCGTTTGGGAGCGGCCTATAAAGAAAAGGTATCTACTTCCGAGGTGGTTCAGGTGTCTGCGGAAGGAGTCGAGCAGCTGGAGATTTATTATGGGAGATATCTTCCGCAGCTGTTCTACAGTCTGCTTGCACCGATCACATTGTTTGCGGTATTGTCACCGATCAGCATCAAGGCATGTATTGTGCTTCTTGTATGTGTACCGCTGATTCCGATGTCGATCGTGGCAGTACAGAAATTCGCAAAGAAACTGCTGAGCAAATACTGGGGAATCTATACAGAACTTGGTGACAGTTTCTTAGAGAACCTGCAAGGACTCACAACCTTAAAGATTTATCAGGCAGATGAGCAAAAAGCCAAAGAAATGGACGACGAATCAGAGCGGTTTCGTAAGATCACGATGAAAGTGCTCACTATGCAGCTTAATTCTGTCAGTGTGATGGATATTGTAGCATATGGCGGAGCAGCAATTGGAATGATTGTGACTGTCAAAGAGTATCTGGCAGGAAATGTATCACTCGCAGGGGCGTTTACGATTATTCTGCTTGCATCTGAATTTTTCATTCCACTGCGTTTGCTGGGTTCTTTCTTCCACATTGCCATGAACGGAATGTCGGCAAGTGACAAGATTTTTAAGATTCTGGATATGGAAGAGCCAAAACGGGGAGAGCACGAGATTGAGGGCGAACAAATGGACGTCACACTGCAGCATGTGGAATTTTCCTATGAGCCGGAGCGAAAGGTATTACGGGATATTTCGCTGACCATACCATCCGGAAAATTTGTCTCTCTGGTGGGTCTGTCCGGTTGTGGAAAAAGTACCATTGCGGCACTTTTGACAGGGAAGAATCGTACATTTTCGGGACAGATCCAGATCAATAATGTACCGATTCAGGAGATTAAAGAGTCCAGTCTGATGGATAAGATCACCTTGGTGAGACATAACAGTTATCTGTTCAAGGGAACGGTAGAAGAAAACCTGAAAATGGCGGATCCATCTGTGTCGAGAGAACAGATGGAAGCAGCGCTCAGGCAGGTAAATCTGTATGAGTTTTTGCAGGCACAAAATGGATTGAATACGATGCTGGAAGAACAGGGAAGTAATTTTTCCGGCGGACAAAGACAGCGTCTTGCCATCGCCAGAGCACTTCTTCATGATACGCCGATGTATATTTTTGATGAGGCGGCATCCAATATTGATGTGGAAAGTGAGGATCAGATCATGGAAGTGATCCGGGAGCTGGCAAAGACGAAAACGATTCTGTTCATCTCTCACCGGCTTGCAAATGTGGTGGCATCTGATCAGATTTATATGTTGGAAAACGGTCAGATTACAGAGAGCGGCACACATGGAGAACTTATGAAAAAAGCAGGAAGCTATGCAAATATGTATCAGAAACAGCAGGAATTGTGTCAGGTAAGGGAGGGAAGAGCATGAAGCGAAGAAGTGGAATACAGATTATGGGAAAACTGATCGGACTGATCCGTCCCCTGATGCACGTTATGGCAGCGGCGATTCTGCTAGGTGTCACAGGATATCTTTGTGCGATCTTTCTCACCGTACTGGCAGGAGTTGGAATCCTGCAGATTATGGGAATATGGCAGGGAGCTTCTCTGACGACATTGTTTGTCTGCCTTGCAGTGATCGCAGTACTGCGTGGAATTCTGCACTATGGAGAGCAGGCATGCAATCATTATATTGCGTTTAAGCTGCTGGCACTGATCCGTCACAAAGTATTTGCGGTTTTGAGAAAGCTCTGTCCTGCAAAACTGGACGGAAGAGACAAAGGAAATCTGATCTCAATCATTACAACAGATATTGAGCTTCTGGAAGTGTTTTATGCACACACGATTTCGCCGATCGCAATCGCATTTCTGACATCCCTGATCATGGAAATTTTCTTTTTCCGATATCATGTGCGGATCGGTCTGTTCGCCCTTGGGGGGTATCTTGCGATCGGAGTTCTGATGCCCATGTGGAATTCCAGACGAGGTTCAGAAAAAGGAATGGAATTTCGTACCCGTTTCGGGGATCTGAACAGCTTCGTTCTGGATAGTCTTCGTGGACTGGATGAGACGATCCAGTATGGATGCGGAGAAAAACGGGAAGAGCAGATGGAACGCAAAAGTGTGGAACTGGATGCGAAACAGAAAGAAATGAAGAAACTGGAAGGAACACAAAGAGGAGGAACAAATGTCCTGATCCTGATTTTCTCTTTTGGAATGCTGTTCCTTACAACGTGGCTACATCAGCAGGGTGAAATCGGATTTGACGCAGTACTGCTCTGTACGATCCTGATGATGAGTTCTTTCGGACCGGTTGTTGCTCTGTCCAGTCTGTCGAACAATCTGATGCAGACACTGGCAAGCGGAGAACGTGTGTTATCCCTTCTGGAAGAAGAACCGCAGATTGAAGAAGTATCTGGTCAGGCAACCGCAGAATTTGCAGATATCAATTGTGAAAACATTGATTTTGCTTATGAAGAAGAACAGATTTTAAAAGACTATTCGATCTCGATTCCGAAAGGCAGTCGGATTGGAATCCATGGAAAAAGCGGTTCCGGAAAATCAACGCTGTTAAAGCTGCTGATGCGTTTTTATGATGTAGACAGCGGAGTGATCCGAATGGGAGACAGAAAACTGTCCGGTATCAATACAAACGAGCTGCGTGATATGGAAAGCTATGTGACACAGGAGACGTGTCTGTTCCACGATTCAATCGCCAACAACATTGCGATCGCAAAGCCGGGGGCTTCCAGAGAAGAAATCGTAGAGGCAGCAAAAAAAGCATCTCTGCATGAATTTATAGAAAGCCTTCCAAATGGATACGATACGCTGGTCGGAGAGTTGGGAGATACCCTTTCCGGAGGAGAAAAACAGAGGATCGGCGTGGCAAGAGCATTTCTGCACGATGCACCGCTTTTGCTTCTGGATGAGCCGACCAGCAATCTGGATTCTCTGAATGAAAGTATTATCTTAAGATCTCTGAAAAAAATGGGGAAAGACAAGACTGTTATTTTAGTATCCCACAGAGAATCGACCATGGCTGTGGCGGAAAAGGTATATCAGATGGAAAACGGAAGGATTTCATAAGAATCCGGAAAACAGTTTCTTTTTTCGTGATGGTTGGCTATAATAGAAACAGTGAGAGTAAAATGACCGTAACGAAAGGAGAAACATATGAGTCAGTATGACGTGATCATTATTGGAGCAGGTCCGGGAGGAATCTTTGCGGCATATGAGCTGGTGAAAGATGCACCGCAGCTGAAAATTGCGGTTCTGGAAGCGGGAAATCCTCTGGAGAAAAGAAAATGTCCGATTGACGGAGTGAAGGTAAAAAGCTGTATCAACTGCAAGACCTGTGCCATCATGAATGGATTTGGAGGCGCCGGAGCTTTTTCGGATGGAAAATATAATATTACAAACGATTTTGGCGGAACATTGTACGAGTATATCGGAAAAGACACTGCCATTGATCTGATGCGCTATGTGGATGAGATCAATGTGGAATACGGTGGAAAAGGAACCAAGATGTATTCCACTGCAGGAAGCAAGTTCAAAAAGCTGTGTCTGCAGAATAAATTAAAGTTGTTGGAAGCATCTGTCCGTCATCTGGGAACAGATATCAACTATGTAGTCCTGGAAAATCTGTACGCAGAATTAAAAGATAAAGTAGAATTCCGTTTCAATTACTATGTGGACAAGCTGGAGAAGACAGAAAACGGCTATATAGTGACACATGGAGAAGACCGTGATGAATGCGAGAAGTGTATTGTTTCAGTAGGAAGAAGCGGAAGTAAATGGATGGAAGAAGTCTGTCGCGACATGAAGATCCCGACAAAATCCAACCGTGTAGATCTTGGTGTCCGCGTAGAACTGCCGGCAGCAGTGTTCTCCCATTTGACAGATGAACTGTATGAAAGCAAGATTGTATACCGTACAGAAAAATTTGAGGATAAAGTCCGTACATTCTGCATGAATCCATACGGAATCGTAGTAAATGAAAATACAAACGGAATCGTAACTGTAAACGGACACAGCTACGAAGATACAGAAAAGCAGACAGAAAATACAAACTTTGCACTGCTTGTGGCAAAGCATTTCTCAGAGCCGTTTAAAGACAGCAACGGATACGGAGAGAGTATTGCCAGACTGTCCAATATGCTGGGCGGCGGTGTGATCGTGCAGAGATTCGGTGACCTGATCCGTGGAAGACGAAGCACCCATGACAGAATTGAGGATGGATTTGTCAGACCGACACTTGCGGCAGAGCCGGGAGACTTAAGCCTTGTGCTTCCGAAACGAATCCTGGATGGAATTATCGAGATGATCTACGCACTGGATAAGATCGCTCCGGGTACAGCCAATGATGATACTTTGCTTTACGGTGTGGAAGTCAAGTTCTATAATATGGAAGTAGAACTGGATGAACATCTGGAGACCATGTACAAAGGTCTGTACGTGATCGGTGACGGAAGTGGAGTGACACATTCTCTGTCCCATGCATCAGCGAGTGGTGTGTATGTAGCGAGAGAGATTACAAAAGGGTTGTAAAAAGAAAAGTGTACGGGCATTCCAAAAAGAGTGCTTGTACACTTTGTTGTTAAAAAACAATAGAATTCCTCTGCATCTTTTTTGATAAGTACTGCCTGATCAGGCATAGATTGCGTTGTGACATGCTTTTGAATATGGGGGATGTCCCGCTATAATACCCAAAAGCATAAGATAACTTGACAGTCCAGTAAAGAATTACTGGATTTTTTGTATAAATTCTTCGATACTTTTTGATGTAGCTGCAATTTTTAACCAGTTTTTCAGAACAGTTGCATCTGATTCCTCAAAGAGTTTCTTTTCAAGTTCTGGTGGTATAGATCCAAAATCTTCTAAAAAACTGCGTAATATAGATTGACGCTCTTCTCTGCGTCCGGCCGCACGCTCATCTCTCAACATCTCTTCTAAAATCATATGTCGGATAGAATTCTGCAACTGCTTAACATAGATATCGTGGAAATCTTCCTGACTTTCTTTCAGGTCTGCCTTTACAAATTTCAAAAATATTACCAGTTCTTTTGGAACTTCCTCTGCATTCTCCCCGCGGGTACTGAGATAAATAATGCATCTTCCATCTTCCAGAGAAGTTTCATCAGATTCTTTACAGATAATGTTCGTTTTCCCATAGTTATTTCCCCCATCAGCAGAGGAATTCTATAAGCAAATTATAGCAAATGCTTCGATGAAGTCAAGGTGATTTGCATCAAAAAGAATGTTGGAATTATGTGTTTTAGCAGTATTGAGAAAGGAAGATTCCTACGGATACCAGATTATAAAAGATGTTTCTGATCTGATTGAAATTTCAGAATCCACTTTGTATCCTATTTTGCGAAGATTGGAGATGGGTGGAAAAGTAAAATCCTATACCACACAGTACAATAATCGATTGCGGAAATATTTTCATCTAACAGAAGAGGGAAGACAGTATCTGAAAAATTTTGACAAAGACAGAGCACAGTTGTTAAAAATATTGGATTATATTGCAGAGGAGGATGAGAAATGAAGAAGGAACAGTTTATCAAGAATCTTCGATACAGTCTGAGAAAATTAAAAAAGGATGAACGGGAGAAGTATCTTGCATATTATGAAGAAATAATTTCGGATATGATCGAAAACGGAGTTTCGGAAGAAGAGGCGGTTGCGCATCAGGGAGAGACAAAAAAATCGCAGAAGAAATTTTGCGGGAAAATGCAGTTAAAAGAGAGTTCAAAATTGGCTGGATAGGTTCTGTTTTAATTATTTTGACCCTTTTATCGGGAACTCTGTCCGGATATCTGATGTATCAGGAATATCGTATAAAGTCGGAATTTGCCGAAATCCATACAGAGATCGCCAATGAGACGGTCAGTATTACAGGAGGATCGGACGGTCCGACAAGTGTATTTCTTGCGGGAAAGATTACATTTTGGGTACGTCCCGATATTTTGATTGTAATAACAGTAATGATGGTTATAATTACAATTAGTTATTTTGTTTGTAAAGCGAGAAAAATAAAATTTAAAAGATAAATATATCTGAAAACATTGAATTTTGAATTAAAAAGAGCTACAATTATACTATAAAGTAAGAGGAAGGAGTGTACGGTTATGACGGAAGCATTGATTGGAACATGTATTTTGGCAATTACGACAGTGATATTTGTCTGGGTATGTTCAGAGTATCAGATTTATAACAATGAACATTCAGCAGAGGAAAAATTAAATACCCCGCGGTTGTCGAGCTGGTTTGCAGCACAGAGGATGCGCTTTTGGTTTGCAGTTGATGATGCAAGAGAATATCCGCAGGAAGTGCTGAAGTCAGAGAATAAGACACTGCTTCAAAATGGGCTTGGAAAGCATCATGAAAAACACGAGATTCGAAGCGGGAAGTGCAGAGAACATCATACGATACAGAGTCAAAGAACCTATCGTATGCGGGGAAACTTATAAAAGAGAGATTGTTTTATCACAGAGAAGAGGAGATGTTAAATGCATCTCCTTCATTTAGTTTGTGCGCAAGCACGACGATTGCGCATGGATAGGCGGGGATTGGTGTGAACAGTAGCAGGCGCTCATCTGATTGAAAGAAATCTCAGGAAAAAGTTCTTGCAATTCGAAACCTATGCACGTATAATAGATTCGTATGGAGAACGAACGGATATTGAGAGTTCCATGCAAATATTTAACGCAGCAGAAGCTGCATTATTGATTAAGTTAAAAGCTTAAATTTTATAAGTTGGTTACTTTATAACCGGTGTTGAGAACAACACATCAACTTGTGAAACGGTCAATAAGAGTATTAAAAGTAAAATATTTGCTATATAGACTCGAAAACCTTTATATCTGTAGTGCTTATACTTAGAAGAAAAGACAAAGCTCCTGTACTTAAGCAGGAGATTGGCATTATATAAAGAAGCATAGCAAGCGCAAGAAAGAATGTAGATGTAACGTACGTTTTTCTGCGCTTTTTTTATATCACAAACATTCAGAAGTAAAGGGGAATTGACAAAAAAGGGCGAGGTGAAAGAAAGATGAAGAATTTATCACAGGAGAATGCTCCGATCTATGAAGCATTAGAGCGGTTCCGGCGGATGCGGATCGTACCGTTTGATGTTCCGGGACATAAGCACGGAAGAGGAAATAAAGAACTGGTGGAATTACTGGGAGAACGCTGTGTCAGTATTGATGTCAATTCCATGAAACCGCTGGACAATCTGTGTCATCCGGTTTCTGTTATCAAAGATGCAGAACAGCTGGCAGCAGAGGCATTTCATGCAAGTCATGCATTTCTGATGGTAGGGGGAACGACATCCTCGGTGCAGGCGATGGTACTTTCCTGCTGTAAGAAGGGGGATAAGATCATATTACCGAGAAATGTACACCGCAGTGTGATCAACGCATTGGTGTTATGCGGAGCGATTCCGATCTATGTCAATCCGGATGTGGAGCACAGTCTGGGAATTTCACTTGGTATGAAAGTGTCTCAGGTAGAACTGGCGATTCAGAAGCATCCGGATGCGGTAGCTGTATTTGTGAACAATCCGACGTATTACGGAATTTGTTCTGATTTACGTTCTATCGTAAAAAAAGCACACGCTCACGGCATGAAGGTTCTGGTAGATGAAGCCCAT